>ERZ808049.124-NODE-124-length-75363-cov-23.183447_pt1 | contig 75363 bp, 60 predicted proteins | sample MGYA00380198_ERZ808049 | MGnify/ENA primary metagenome ERZ808049 (study PRJEB31490, sample SAMN06133414) | mouse gut metagenome | isolation source: Z2_2 | host: mice | place: China: Chengdu | collected 2015-05 ...
TCTGTCTGTCTGTCTGTCTGTCTGTCTGTCTGTCTGTCTGTCTGTCTGTCTGTCTGTCTGTCTGTCTGTCTGTCTGTTAAGATTGTGTTGCCCTGTTCAACAAATGTCAATAACAAATCTCGATAATACTCATATTGTCTTTGCCTTGCTTCAATTTCTGCGGGTAAGCCAATATTGAGATCTGTACAAATAGCGTCAAAATTATCCAAAACATTCACTAATCTATTTTGTATTTCCAAATCAGGCAATGGTATTTCAATTTCCTCAATAGCAGGTACACTGGAATGTACCACTTTACTTTTAATTTTCCCTTTGCTCTTTTGTTGTTGTGCATTATGTGTGGAAAGCACATAAGATAAATATTTAGGATTTTGATTGTGTTTTAATACAACAATATCTCCACCTGCCAAGCACTTTTCATTACCCACATAGGCAGTTGACTTTGCTATATCTTCTACACTTTCACCAGTTATTGCAAACAGTATATCTCCATATTCAAAATATTTAGGATTTGCAATATTCTCTATTGTTGTATGGGATTTACATTCATCAAACCAAATATTATACGTTGTGTATATTTCTCCATATCTAACACATGGAATCCCATCCTCTGTCACTTGTTCTCTTGTAATCCCTGAACCTCTATAAATATCTTTTGCAATGTTTCTTAGCCTTACTTTTGGTATTGATATATCAAATCCTAGCAATTTATCTCTATAATATTCAAATTGCTTTTTTCGAGCCGTAAGTTCTTTTGTAAGTTCTTTTGTAAGTTCTGTAAAATTATCTAATATACGAACAATTTCATGTTGGATTTCAATCGGTGGTATCGGTATTACAAGATTTTCAATAACCGTTCGCGCCAAACGTGGTACACTTGCCCTTCGTACTTTTGAACAGATTTGTGCCTTACGAGATAAAAGCACATGATAGAGATATCTATTATCTAATTCTTCAGTATGTATAAAATAATAGCAATCGTCTGCTGCCCAAAAATCAATATCACAATACCCAATTTCTCCAGCTGCACCAGCACCAATAACAAAAGTTGTTTTTGCAGGGCAATTTGCTTTTTCATAATAACCTAATGGTTTCATACTGTTTTGATATACAGGAAATTCCCCTTCTTCTACAAGTTGATTTCTAACCACCCGTATTCCTCTTGCAACAGTTGTCACATCAGCTACTTTTTTTAATTCAACTCCATTAGGACAAAATTCTGCTAACATCTCTGCCAAAATGCTCATTTCATAGCCTCCCTAAGTTTCATTGACGAATACTCTTCGACTTGCTTTCTTAATATATATTCGTCTGTATTCTTGTATTCCTTATTATACTTCTTCTTAGCTTTAGGCAGAAAATAGTATCCATAACTTTCAATCACAGGTGTAAAATCACTTGAAATAGCGCAAGGAACTGTTGCACAGTTTTTTCCCGGATAATCGCCAAGCCTTAACGATACTTCTCGCAAAGATAATTTCTTAAATCCATGTTCAAAAAACAAAAAGCAAATACCACCTTTTCTAGCTTCTGATTTATAGGCAAGACAATCTGGCTCTTCCAAAGCTATTCTATCTACAAAATTACGTTCTTCTTCTGATAACTTTTCATGATTTCCTACCTTTTTCAATATCTCGCTAAACCCAAAATGAATCCCGTCTATAATACGCAGATAATCGGCCGGATAAACGGTAGGAATAAAGCTACTCCCATCATCATAAGCCCAAAAAGTTAATAAATTATTTTTTGCTCCCCATCTTTTAACTTCTGCTCTTGCAGTTTGTGGACTATCAGCCCAATAAGAAAGTTTTTGTCCCGGAAACAGGTTTGAATAACGATTATCTACTCTACTCACTCTCAAATTACCACTATGTAGATCGCTAATCATTTTTCCATAAAAACTTTCTTTAAACTCAATGCACCTATAAAAATTAAAATCATGGGATTCTAATATTGGAAGTTCTTTATGCTTCCATATTTCCATACCCCAATATTGATTAGGAAATAATTCGCTCATATCATACCTCAATTTCCGCAATAATCTTATCAATCTCTACCCGAAGTTGTTCTTCTCTCGCTACAATCTCCTTAATTTCCGCATTCAATTTCACAATATCAATCTTTTCTCTTGTATCTTCCTGCTCCACATAGGACGAAACCGAAAGATTATAGCTATTCTCCGCAATCTTATCATTCTCCACTACTGCTGCATAATATTGCTTGTTCTCTCTTTTCTCATATACCGTCAATATATTTTGAATGTTTTCCTCTGTCAGCTTATTATTATTCGTAATTTTCACACATTCCTTAGAAGCATCAATGAATAATGTACTATTTTCCACCTTGTTCTTTTTCAACACCATAATACAGGTAGCAATGCTTGTCCCAAAGAAAAGATTATCTGGAAGCTGTATCACACATTCCACATAGTTATTGTCTATCAAATATTTACGGATTTTCTGCTCCGCACCGCCACGATACATGACACCGGGAAAACATACGATAGCTGCTGTTCCATTTGTCGCAAGCCATGACAAGGAATGCATGATAAACGCTAAGTCCGCTTTTGATTTCGGCGCAAGCACACCAGCGGGAGAAAAACGCTCATCATTAATAAGAATAGGGTTATCATCGCCTTCCCATTTAATAGAATACGGCGGATTGGAAACAATCGCCTCAAACGGCTCATCATCCCAATGCAAAGGCTCTGTCAATGTATCTCCATGTCCAATACTGAATTTTTCATATCCGATATCATGCAAGAACATATTGATACGGCAAAGATTATATGTAGTAATATTAATTTCCTGTCCAAAAAATCCCTGACGCACATTTTCTTTTCCTAAAACTTTTGCAAATTTCAGCAAAAGCGATCCGCTTCCACAAGCCGGATCATAAACCTTGTTGACCTCTTTCTTGCCCAATACAGTAATTCTTGTTAAAAGCTCTGAAACTTCTTGTGGCGTATAATACTCTCCGCCACTCTTTCCTGCATTGGAAGCATACATACCCATTAAAAACTCATAAGCATCGCCAAATGCATCAATGGTATTATCCTGATAATCTCCTAACTTCATATCCGCAACACCATTTAGAAGCTTAACCAGTTTTTCATTTCTCTTAGCTACAGTGCCGCCCAATTTATTACTATTTACATCAATATCATCAAATAATCCCTTGAAGTCGTCCTCGCTATCATGTCCCTGTGCGGAACCTTCTATATTTCTAAACACGCTTTCCAACGTTTCATTCAGATTTTCATTGTTTGGTGCTTTCTCTTTTACATTACAAAATAGTTGACTGGGCAAAATAAAATATCCCTTTGACTGCACCAAATCTTCTCTTGCTTCCTCTGCAACTTCGTCATCTAACTTTGCATAATCAAAATCTTTATTGCCAGCTTCTAACTCTCCAACATTTACAAATTTAACAAAATTCTCAGAAATATATCTATAAAACAGCATACCCAACACATACTGTTTGAAATCCCAACCGTCTACACTGCCTCTAAGATCATTCGCCATATTCCATATGGTACGGTGAAGCTCATCTCGCTCTTGTTCCTTCTTGTTGTCAATCATAAGACAACCTCCTTGCATAATTTTCCAAACTAATTTTACTACAAAATATCCAAATTGTCATTTAGATTCTTCTAAAATCACATAAAACTAACAAATGGGACGGATACCCTCTGCCCCATTCTGACTCTTTACAATGTGTATATAATTTCTTCCCTCACAACCTCCTCTGCCCTAGCCTTAATATTGTTTATTCTCCGCACCCATAACATCTGATCCTGCGCCTTTAACTGCTCCGTCACCCCTTCCTGCTTCGCCATCTGCTCCACCAGCAAATCAAACCTTTCCTCTGCCTGCTCCTGTACCATCAACAGATGCTTCTTTAATTCGCCCGATAACAGCAATCCTGAATAAATCCCTCTCCTATAGTTTTTTAAATAGGATTTTCGCATCAGCCCGAACTTCCTCAGCTCTCCCTCCGGTTCTGAATCGGGAATTAGATTTGGTATCAAATAATCCCCACATTTTTCATAAGTTATGTTCATCGTCTGTTCCTCTCTTTCCATAAAATTTACATTTCCTGCTGCCAATGCTTCTTTTCTGAAAATGCCTGCTGATCTCTTCTCTGTCGGTTGTATTCAGCCGCATCCACTTTTGCATCTTCAATCTTTTGCTTCATTGTCTTTGGTGAAAGTGACTTTACAAATTCCACAAATGCATCTCCAAGTTCTCTTGATACTACAAACCGCTTTAATTTTTCAACCTGATCGGTAAGCGTAGCTATTCTCTTTTCCAAACCGGCTATCTTCTTCTCATACTTTTCCAAGAGATGATTTCTTGATATTACCTTACCAAAGGCATCCAACATCATACTCCAGTCGCTTTTCTTTACTTTGACATATTCCTCTCCGCCAAAAAAACTGGTTATTGGAACAGCCACGCTTTTCATCTTTTTTGTTTCTGCATTCACTTCCTTTGAAATCGCTTTAAATGTTTCCGCCCTTAAATCATGTTTAGCAAGAATCTCATTTGCCTCTTTCTCTTTTTGTTCTGCCTTTTCAATCTGTTCCGTAAGCTCCAGCGCCTGCATAAGCAGTTCATTATTATGTGCCTCCATTTCCTTCGCTTGTACGGCAAGTTCTGATGTACGCTGTGCCAAATCATCATTCTGCTGTTCCAATGCCTCATTCTGACTATCCAGCGCTTCCGCCTGCTGTTCCAGTTCTTCCACTTCTCTCATTGCGGCTTTATATTCCTGCAGGGAAAAATTGTCACGCTTTACGCCGAGAACCTCTATCTCAATGCCTTTCCCCCTGCAAAGCTCTGTCAGATATCCCCGCTCCCTCTCCTGCCATGCGACCGTTTCATTCTGTTTACGGCTGACTGCTTTTGCAAATCCCATCTGCTGAAACGCCTTTGTCAGACTGTTGCGTGTTTCCATGCCCTTTTTATACCCATGCGCCACAGGGATATAATCCATATGCAGATGCGGCGTTGCTTCATCCAAGTGCATCACACAGTTAAAAAGATATAAATTCGGATTCCGTTCTTGAAAAGTCTTGGCATACTGCTCCAAGATTTCAATGGCAGCTTTGGCATCTTCCGTCAGGTTTCCGTTTTCATCCACCACTGGAGTATCTTCCTTTTTTCCTATCTGAACAATATTTTCATAAAAGGTCTTTTCCTTGTTGCCGGAATTTTCTATTTCCTTCAGATAGTCTGCTTTCTGCCTGTCCTTACGTTTCTGCGCAGCATTATAATCCCTGAGTGCCTGTCCAAAACATTTCTCATAGGCATCATTTAATGGCTCCTGTATATAAATCCGATTCCAAGATGTCCTCTCCGGTACCACATTATTACAAATAAACTCTCGATTGTTGTGTGTAAGATGCCCTTTCCCTTTGGGGAAAGAAATCGTCTTTGCTGCCAATGCACCACCTTCTTTCTCACACTTTACATATGCCAGCTAACTATGGTTTTGTTACTTTTGTCAAAAGTAACGCCTTATTACTTCTGACGCATACGCATCAGAAGTAAGGCGCTCTCCGAGGGTTTCTGCCTATCGGCATCCGTAGCCTGTCGTGAAAGTTTCCACGCCAGACTGCTCATTCCGGCAAGATACCGCCGTCATTCGCTATGGGCTACGGCACCGAATAAATACATTTCGGCACCGTTCCATAGGCTTCCTTTTTGGAAAAGAGTACCGAATATAAAAATCTGGAACCGCCTACTCGCCCATCGTAAATGCAAACGCCATCATATCCTCAGATAATTCCGCCTCCTGCATCTGCCCTAATTCATTACTGTCAACCACTTCCGCTGCCTTAACCGCACCAACTTGAAAATTCGAAATACATTCCTGAAAGCATTTTTCCATATGTTCTGTCAAAATTACCTGTAAACTCCGAAACTTAGCTTCCAGCACCCTCGCAAATATTTCTTCAAACTGTTCAAATTCGTGTTCTGACTGTTTTAATGAAAGAGTAAGTAATTCTTCCGGTTTATCTGCTCTTATTTCATTCTTGCTGTCAAGAACCGCAACAAACGCATCAGAAAGTATCTTCCCGTAAGAACCGTCCCTTCTCGTTATTCCCTGTAGATATTCCCAAGTCTTGCGCTGGTTTTCATCTTCCATGCAGAATTTTATGTTGCTGCATTTATAGGTCTTTCTCATAGCATTACCTCTGTCTGCGCTGTTTTTGCGCTGCAAGATACTCATACCCCTTTGCATTGGCACAAATATCAGTAATAAAAGTAACTTCCGCTTTACCTGCCAATTCTGTGTAATTCCGAAGCAGACATCCCCCTCCACCAATTACATATAAATCCACCAATCCTTCTCTATAACCGTAATCCACCAAACGCTTTCTAATATTTTCTGCATACTGTTTTGCTATACGCTCCACTTTTACAGCCGTAACATCTGTTCTTCCCTGTATACCATTCCAGAGAAGCGGTTCAATCAGCATTTCGGGTATATCTTCGCCATTTTCTTTTGACAGCTCTTTTTGTATCTCCTTCATGCAGATACCCACGCCAAATTTATCTGTCACAAGGCTCTTTTCCAATGGCTTGTTATCAATGATCTGCATCACGTTCATGGTTCCGTTTCCAATGTCTGCCAGCATATTCATCCCCCGCATTGCGCCCAAATTAACAATCGCGGCAAATCCCTGCGGGAACACCTCTGCACCGCACAGATGCACATGATATCTCTCCTTACGAAACTCAAAGTGTAACTCCTGCTCTTTCAACAGATAACGCTTAAAATCTGCCCCCTGACTTTTCATCCACGCAAGAGGAAGTCCCACCGCCAATGTTACATTCGCTTCATGAAGCCCTCTAAACATCAATTCCTCCGCCAATGCCGCAAGCGTCAAAATATGAAAATCCTCAGATTCCGTTTTGTTGCCCTGATACACTAAATGCGACTCTCCTATTACATAAAACTTATCCTTATATTTTACAAAATTCCTGCTTACAATCGGTTCTTCTTCCATACACTCCACACCCGTCTTAAATATCCTGTGCGCAGTCTTCATATTCCCATATCCATGATCCACTCCGATAATTATTTTTGTGCTGCTGTTAAATTTCTGCATATAAAATACCCTCCTTAAATTCTCTGTTTACCTGTCCGTTTACACGTTTTGTTTACAAATACTCTTTTAAAAATTTTCCGTTTACACTGTTTACAAATCCTCAAAGCATTATATTTACTGACTTTTCCTGTAAACCGATTTGTTTACTTTCCTGTCAACAGAAGCTTGTAAACAGAATTTGTAAACAAAGCCTTAAAAACTTTTTCTTGTTCCGATACGACCTCACTCTTTTGTTTCCTCGAATGGAGTTGATACATTCTCCGGTAATTTTCGGAATCCATTCTTATCCGTTACTCTCCGCCACCCTCTCTGTGTACCATATCCGGCAAACCTGTGAGATGAAACTTTCTCCCAGCCGACAATGCTATGGTTCATAACATTGTTAATCTCTTTCAGTTCCCAATCTTTTGGCGTATCGTACTCATGATGGAACGCTTCCTTATAAATCATAATGCTGCACACATAATCTTCTGGTAGCTCGTCCAGCCATAACTGGATAATTCCTACTTTTGCATCCTCCGGCATGAATTCCTTCTGCATTTCTTTCAGATATTCCTCTGTCCCCCTTGATAATTTCAACTCATGAAAACCATTCCGATATAATACCATCGCCTCCGCCCATGCCTGTCTGATATATTCCCTTGCTTCTTTTTCATTCGCAAGAATATGTTTCTCCACTCTTTCAGGGTGTACCAACACAGGCGCGAAGCGGCGGTTTCCTGTCCTGTCAAGCGGCAGAAAATCCATGCTGTTGGAAGTTCCCACAAACACACACTGTCTTGGTCTGTCCTCTGGGTGTGTTTCGTAGGGAATTTTATAAGTTTCTTTCTGCCTGCTGATGAATGACTTGATATCTTCAATGCTCTTGGCATTTACCGTTGCAATCATTTCCGACATTTCAATAATCCAATGCCCCTGCATCTTCCGATAAACATTGTCATCATCCATACGTTTCAAATCATCTGTAAACCATTCATCATTTATAGCAAGAAAGCGGAAAAAAGTGGATTTACCAGCACCCTGCCCTCCCACAAGACATACCATGATTTCAAACTTACATCCCGGCTCATACACCCTATGGATTGCCGCCAGCATCAGAAGCCGTATGATTTCTTTTGTATAACTGTCATTATCTGCTCCTAAGTAACGCGGCAGAAGCTTATCTATACGCTGTTCTCCGTCCCACTCCAATTTTTCCAAATAATCACAAATTGGGTGATACCTGTTTTCGCTTGACACAATGTTTAATGCCTTATTGATGATACGGTCATTTTTCAGTCCATAGTTCTTTTCCAAATACCATTGAATCTGATAAACATCTGTATCTGTCACACTGGAAGATGTCCGCTGCCATCCTAAATTACCAACAACATCAATCTTCCCTGATAATTCATTCTTGCGGATTGCGCCCTTTAGAACCGGATCACGATGGAACACTATCATACAGTTATTAATCGTCTGACAAATATATCCCTTATCACTTTTCGCCAAGTCAAAGCGCACATCTTCCACGCTGCTCATCTCGGCATCCAGCACTTCCCCGACTTTCTCCCATGATTCGTTTTCCGCTGCTTCTGACTCTTTGGACAAGTTTCTCCACCTCCCTCCTGTTTTTGATAAATAATTCCTGCTTTTCTGCTGTTTCTCCCATACACAGAATATCCAGCCAGTAATTCATAATCGGCTCCGCATGAAGTATCTGCGCATAATCGTCCGAAAAAACAATATCCGGCGGTTTATCCCGTAAGAAATTTTCTATCTTTTCTACTTCCAGCAAACAATCCCTTAATATATCAATACTTTGATTACACCACTTCCTAAATCGTTCTTTGATATGTATAATTCGTTCTTTTTTCGCCTTTTCTTTTCTGATCCGCGCCTTCTCCTGCTCGTTGAACGCCGTTTTACCTCTTACTGATATTGGCAGTTGAAAATCCTCTATCAGTTTTAATGCCGCATCATACTGTGACAATCCAAACATACGGGAAGCATAATCAACTGCATCTCCACCAACACCACAGGCAAAGCAGTGATAATTTGTATCAATCTTCATGCTTGGGTGTTTATCATCATGAAATGGACAACAGGCTAAGCCGTTCCTTTTAACCTGCAAACCATAATATTCTGCCACCTGCCTCGCTGTCAGATATTCCTTTACTTCACTAAAAATGGACAAAATAATAGCTCCTTCCTTTGATTTTAAGTAATCGAGTAGTGAATGTTCTTTTTCACTACTCGCTGCGCGTTCCATGCGCCACTTTAGTGGCATATTTCCTCTACATGGAACTACGCATCAAAAGCAATCCACAAAAATCTATGGAAATTACATTTGCACCATTGTCGAAAGACCGAAGCTTTGCTATACTATATTTGCGAGATAGAGTATAGGAAAGCTTGGCTTTCACTACTCGGAGATGCCCTTGTTTCCAGCAGGGGCATTTTCCTTTTCCTCACTGTCATCTGCAATCAGATGATCCAATAAAGAAGCTACCTTTTTCTGTTCACTTGGATATAAATGACCATATGTATTGAGTGTAATCTTAATATCCTTATGTCCTAACCGTTCTTTAATAATCAGCGGTTGAACCCCCTGCTTGATTAAGTATGCGCAATGGCTGTGCCTAAGAGAATGTACATCAATTTTCTTCACTCCTGCCTTGTCAATATGCCTTTTTATTGTATGCTGCACTGCCTCCGCAACCACTGGAAACAGTCTTTCATTTTTTGGATACTGATACAGCCGCTTCCAATAAGACTGAATTTCATTTGCAAGAAATACAGGAATTTCTATTGTCCTCACCGAATTATCCGTCTTGGGTTCCGTAATAATATCTGTCCTGTTCATACGGTAATAAGTTTTCGTGACATGAATCTGACAATTATCCAAATCAATATCTTCCATAGAAAGTGCGAGCATTTCGCCTTCACGCATTCCTGTCCAAAACAAGAGCTGGAACATCAGATAAGAACGGCTTCCTTTTTCAAATGTCGCTATAAACCTCTGATATTCCTCATAAGTCCAAAACTCCAACCTCCTTACATCCGAACGCCCTATCTTCTTTACCTTTTTACATGGATTGTTCCATAAATTATAGATTTTCTGTGCATGAGTAAATAATGCGGTTACTTGGTTCTGCAACATTCTCTGATAACTTTCAGAAAAGTTCTTGTTACGGATTTCATTCTGCCATGCAATAATATCTGCCGGAGTAATCTCATTCATTTTCTTCTCTCCAAGATAAGGGATTACATGGGATTGTATCATGTACCTCTTGTTCCGCTGTGAACGCTCTTTTAACTCTCCACTCTTATCGTTAAAATAAACCTCCACAAACGAGGCAACTGACATATCCATGTCTGCATTTGCCACGCGCTTAAATTCACTCTCGTAATCCTGCGCTTCTTTCTTTGTCCTGAAACCTCTTTTATACTTTTTCTTCCGCTTCCCTGTCCAATCCTCATAATAGAATTGACAGTACCAGCTTCCACGCTCTGTGTCCTTATAAACCGGCATCTCAATATCCTCCATTCTTACTCAACCTGCGAGTTCGGGCGTAAGCACAACTCTCGCGTGTGAAAAATATATTTTTCACACTTTCTCCCTTCACGATACTGTTTCAATTTGTGTCCTGTTGTTATAAAACTTCGTTTCCCAAAAAGCTCTTGGAACTCTGCCAGAAATCACAATAAATCCAGCCTCTTTTAACTCCTGATTCAGTTCCTTAATAATTTTGTAGGCATATCCTTTGGAGATTCCTAATTCTTTTGAAATGTCCTCCGCATACATCATGTAATTGTTGTCTTTCACTATATTGCCTCCTTTCTTGATAATTCTGCAAGATATAATTGTTCGCTATTTATATCTTGCTTGCAGTTTTATCATACACGTTGTCCGAAATAATGTCAAGCTATTTTATTGATATTTTTGTATCTTTATGTTAAAATATTATTTGACGTAATCAAAAAGGAGGTTTTACATGAATCTATATTCTATTAATACAATAAAGCAAGAACTTTTGTTCTCTCCTCTTGTATATCGCATTAAAAAATCAAATTATTCAGAATCGCTTCTATTAACTTATAACGACATAGACAACAATCCACATCAAGAAGCATTAGGAACAACTCGCTCCATACTTTCTAATTGGCTGGAAATCCTTGATTATGATACCGAAACGAAAGAGAATCTTGACAAAACTTTCGACCTGCTCTTATCATCTATTGGTTTGTTTGGAATAAAACCTGATATACAAAAGGATAAATTTATTAATAAGATAGACAACTTTATTAAAGATTTTGACAGTAAAACATTTAGTGATGTCGCAAGCTCTGTTTTGGACATTTTAAAAGAGTGCTTTGATCCACACCCTGTACTTGCTTATCTTTACCCACACTACTATGCGCTGCTCCACTCATTATATCTTTACGCTGAAAAATCCTGCTCTTATGAAGAAACTGTATCACAGTTTTCAGCCAAAATAACAGTTCTCTTACAAGAACTGCTACATTTAAAATCTTCCTATGAACAGGCAAGAGAATATACCCAATCCGTATTTATTGAACCATATACCGACAATGCTTCCGTACCAAGCACTACCTCGGCGGCATTATATCATTCATACTGTAAAATACTGAATAAATCCAATTTCTATATGGACGCTTTTGATTTTCCAATCGATGAGGATTATCTAAAGAATATTTTTGATAATAATACCCCTGCATGGAGTTCTTACTTTGATTTGTTTTCAGAAAAGCTACTGGATATGGATACTCAGACTTATTATATAACCTCATTTGCACAATTCCTTCATATCGGACTGTCCATTATGATGTCTGGCGAAATAGTGATTAGGAAATGTAAATTATGTAATGGATATTTTCAGACAAAGCACTCTTCTGAGCAGATGTATTGCAGCCGTATTTATAAAAATACCTCCGCAACCTGCAGCGAAGTTGGTGTAAGAAAAACTTATAAAGAAAAACTATTCCAACACCCAATCCATCAGGAATTTACGAAGTCCTATAATAAACTCTATGGACGCATCCGACGAGGCAAGGTTCCAAATGATACTCCTTTAATGGAACAGTTAAAGAAGCTGCATGATGAATATACTGAAAAATACGAAAACACACATAAGAAAGACCGAGAAGCAGTCTGGAAAGAATATATTCAGAAAAACAAAGAATTGCTTGGATAAAAGTCTTAGAATTGACAATATTATAAAACATCATATTTGCATATTGACAATCCACAAAAAAATGATATTCTATAATGATACAATCATCAAGATTGTATGGAGGCATGGGCGAAAGGAGATAAAAATATATGTATGAATATGTAAAAAAGTCCGAGTATGCCCCTGTCAGAAAAGAACTAGAAGAAATTATTAAGAGGGTTCAAAATGAGATGCGTAAAACGTATGGGCTGACTTTTCAGTTTCAACTAATCGGAAGTGGGAAAAGACATCTTGTAACTAGAATCCGTGGTGGAAATAGCGGATATGATTTTGATTATAATTTGATTATCCAGCGTTGGGGAGATATGTATAATAGTAAGGATATGGTTGTCAAGCAAGGGTTCATGGATGCATTTAAAGAAGCTGTGAAAGGAACGCCATATTCATCACCAAAAGATTCGACATCTGCTATTACAATAAAGGTCATTGATAGAAAGCAAAAGAAAATATTGCGCAGTTGTGATTTTGCCATTATCTATTATAAGGATTACAGTGTAAATAATGGCTATTACTATTTGAGAAATGATAAGAAACGTAAGGTATATGAATTTGTTTTTCGTTCCATAAATTCTGGTATAGAGGAAAAGATGCATGATATTCTTGGGAAAAATGGCGGCTGGGCGTATATTAGCGAAGAATATCGAAAACTGAAAGATATCAATGAAGGAAAAGGGAAACATTCGTATTCTCTCTATGCTGAAGCAGTAAATAACGTGTACAACCAGATGTACTTACAATGAAAAAGGCTAATCCATTTCCAAATATTTTAGAAGCATTATAGAAGCATAAGCAACACACCAGGATATTTTTCATGTAAAAAGGCTTTCGGAGAAATCCCCGAAAGCCTTGATTTTACTAAATAAATTTCAATTACTCGATGATAGTAGCAACCCTTCCTGAACCAACAGTCCTGCCACCCTCACGGATTAGGTTGGGGAAACCCTGTTTGACAGATGGCGTGTTTTCGAGGTTTTCTGTCATCATATCTTTTGAAAATATTGATTTTCTCTGTATTTTCAGAATTTTTGTAGCCAATTTGTAGCCAGAGCACGTTTTTCCCCCATCGTAATTGTTGCTACAGCGTAGCAACTTTTTGAGTGTGTTTCAAAAGTTGAGTCTACAATAAAATTATCTACAAATCTGTTCCTTCTTCTATCCATTCCTTTAATTTCTTCTGCAACTCTTTCTTATCGGGTAAATATAGCTGATACTCCGACGCATAAATATTTGCATCTTCCGGCAATGTAATTTCTACAAGAGCATCATCCTTTTCCTTACATAACAAAATTCCTACCGTTGGATTTTCCTCGGGCAGCTTTTCATATCTGTCATAGTAATGCACATACATCAACATCTGCCCCAAGTCCTGATGCGTCAATTTATCAATCTTCAAGTCTATCAATACATAGCACCGTAATAGTCTGTTATAAAACACAAGATCAACATAATAGTTATCTTCCTTAAATGTAAACCGCTTCTGCCTTGCTTCAAATAAGTAACCTTTTCCTAATTCCAGCAAAAATTTTTGTAATTTATTGATAATTGAAGTCTCCAAATCAGATTCCACGTATTTTGCTTTTTCATCTAACCCAAGAAATTCAAGCACTGTGGGCTGTTTCACAATGTCTTGCGGTTTTGTAATGACATTGCCCTCTTTTGCCAGTCTCATTACTTCATCCTTGTCCCGGCTCAAAGCCAACCTTTCATATAGGCTTGAATTATACTGCCTCTGCAATGTACGTATCCCCCAACCGGATTTTGCTGATTCTATCTCATAAAATTTTCGTTCATCCACATTTTCAATTCGCATTAGTTGCAGATAATGCGACCATGAAACAATAAAAGGTTGTTCCTCATTCAATTCCTCAATCACTGTTTGGGATTTTTTAACTGCAAATTCCTCAAACAGTGTCTGGGAAATTCGATCTGCATATGTGAGATAAAATTTTCTGGCATATTCCAAGTTCGTTTCAGAAAATCCCCTACCAAATTCTTTTGTAAGACTTTCTGATAATTTTTTCAAAACCTGCTTTCCATATTTCGCCCGTTCTTCTCCTTCTTGCTGTTCCTCAACAATCCATTTTCCCAACGAGTAATAAGTCATTAATTGCACCAAATTTACCTGTTTTGCGGTAATCTGCCTTGCATATTGGATTAATTCAATGGACTCCTCAATCAACATATCTAAAGACTGATTCATTTCAATTATTTCATTTTTGCCATCCATCTATTCTCCTCCAACTCTTCTTACTATATTCAGCTCAGTACATTACACAATTTTTCATTGCATTTTCAAACATTCCTGAAAAGCTTAATTACTATTTGAAATTTGTCCTTTTTCAGTATTTTCAGCAATATATGTACCAAAAGTATTTATAACACCCTCTCTATGCCTGTTCCAATCTAAAAGAACAACTTCCTTTATCCTATCCACCGGATAAACTATGGTCAGTCCGCTATTTTCGGTCTGTACCATTTTAGTTTCCTGAGTTTGCTGACTAATTAAAATATCTCTATACCAATATTTTTCATACAATTTTAATTTTCAAAAGAATCACAAAATTACATTTATCATCAATAGAATTGATCTAATCATAATTTTATATTCTTTTCTCAAAAACCGTGACATCGTATAATTTTTTTAACATATCGCATTCTATAGTGCTTTGGATTTAACCAAATTTCATATGTATCAAAACATTACTCTTTCGCATACATATTAAAAAGCATCACTCTAACCTGTATCTGTTGCCCAGGATTCTGTGTCGATATCATGCAACATTTAAATTCATTCTTATCCAATATTTGCACTTGGCGCATCTCTGGTAGGGCTCTTAATGCTTCTTCCGCAGTTTGAAGTATTGCCAAAAAATCTTTTTTCCGAACAAAATAAATCAGCGCTGTTTTGCAATCTCTCCATGTCAAATAACTATCCAATTGTTTCAATGCATCCGCAATGGCTTTCTGCCCTGTCCACATCTTACATTCTGCTACAAAAGCTGCCCTGTTTTTTTCTTCAATACAAATATCTGTTTTCCCATTATTACGAAATGCTTCTCCTACCGCACCGCCCAAATACGTTCCATTTAAAGCCGCAAGAAGCGTATTCCGCAAATCTTCCTCTTTCATATCCTTATAAGACCTTGGTGTTCTCTCATAAGTGCTACCCATATGCTTAATTGTAGCTAATATATCCGCATAATTAGCATCACTAATACTATAAATATCTTCCTTTTTATACTCATGTGCAATAGGAACGATTTTCCTTTGTAATGGTACATGTGTTTCTGCATAAGCGGATTTCTTAACCGGAACTTCAAACATATTGGCTACCGAAAAGAATGATTCTACTTTTCTCTTTTTTTCTTCAAGGAGCTGTAAAGCCTGTTTTTTCAATGACATATTATATGACCCAACATCTTTATTTGCATAACTTATCCCATCACGAATATCCTTTATGTCACGTCCCAATTTCTCCAATGCCCTATCTTTCGCTTTTTCATCCTGCATTTCTTTCAAGAAATACTCATATCTTAATGAAACGAATCCTTGTCTTATCGAAATATCTGGATATGGTCCCCATGAAAACGTTGAAGCATGACACTTAAATAAATCTTCCTCACCTGTAAATGGAAAATAAAATACCATAATAATCCCGTCTACTTCCGCATATTCTTTCCCATAATAATCTCGAAAAAACGGATCAATCCTCTTTTTTATTTTAGCCTGTTCAATATGCCGTTTGTCAAACTCTTCATCTGTTATTTCTACAGGCTCTATACGAAATTCCTCATACAAATTACTTGCAAGAATTTCTAAATCATTCGCCATTATTTCTTCGTTCTTAAATGAATCAACTTTGGCTACCATTTTCTGTATATTAGCACTCAGTACCATTCCTAAATCCATGTCTTTAAATGGTTGCATCCTCTACTCCACCCCCAAAGCCTTAAACACCGCATCCTCCGCGCTCGTATATGGTATCAGTTGAAATGCACTCATCAAATCTGCCGGAACTGTCGCAAAATCTGCAAAAGAAGTAGCGGGAATCAATACTTTTTTCGCGCCACTATCCAAGCAAACCTGAAGCGCATTTGCCAGTTCATCCACTTTTATCATTGTTCCGCTGATACTGATTTCTCCCATAATAGCTGTTGAACTAAGCACTGGCTTATTCAGGGCAATCGAACACAATGCAATCAATGTCGGAAGTGCCAGCTTCCCTGTCATTCCAATTCCCTGCAAATCCTGATAATTGATAACATAATCCTTCGCTGTCGTGCTGATAGAACCGCTTATTCTATTGCCATTCGCTTTCAAATAACTAAAAGCTGTATTCGACGCCTCCTTCGCATCCCGATCAGTACCCAATCCTGTCCTTTCAAACTTCCCTGAACCCGGTAGCATTTGGCTTTCCAATCGAAATACTCCTATCATTCCGGATTTGCCACGGGATACTGTATATACTTGTCCCGGATTACACAATCCCTCCGGAATCAGGTTTCCACTACCCTGTTCAGGTACAGAAACATAATGTTCTGACATATCCTCTAAATCTAAGTAGGAGAAATTCACATCATAAAACTCCATGCCACCCAGCTTTTTCAACTGTTCTTTCACCCTGCGCCGCATTTCCAAAGCAAGCTGCAATATTTCTTCTAACTCCTGCTTGGTATAAGCGCCATCCGGATATATCAGCTTGACCAGACCGCCCACCATTTTCCGAACCGCTATGGTATCTCTTTGATTTAAATTCTTTCCAAGCCTGAAATACTGGTCAAGGGCGTCTCCATACTGTTCCTTGCGCAATTCTCTTATAAACTCAGCCAAGTAATCTGTTATAAAACCATACTCATCTGTAAAGTGTTCCGGTCTGAACTTAGGAATTTCCCATCCCGGCACATAGCAATGCATTCGGTCTAAAAATGCTGTATCAGTTCCCATTTCCGGCGGAAACGGATCAAATAAGCTGGAAGTCTTTAATAGCACATCTACACTTTGATTAATGTTTCCTACAAAAACCATTGATGCAGATGCCGCCTTTTCCTCCTTGCCGCGTGCAAAGGAACCAGATGCCATATAATCTTTCATAATCTGTATGCCATCCTTATCCTTAAAATGGATACCAGCCACCTCATCAAATGCCACACAATCCCATAAACCGACAAGACCTACCGTTTTCCGCCCCATATTGTAAAACAGATTTGCCACTGTAGTCTGACCGCCGGATACTAATATGCTGTTCGGAGAAATTTCTTTGAACAAATGCGATTTACCTGTACTTCTAGGTCCAAGTTCACATAAGTTAAAATTATTCTCCACCAAAGGAATCATGCGCGTCAAAAGCAGCCACTTTTCACGACGAGTCAACGTATCAGGTTCCATACCGATTGACCGCAGCATAATATCCATCCATTCATCCTTTGAAAATTGTCTGCGCGCACTCCTCAACTCCTCAATATCCACATGAGGCATCTGTATCGGTGTGAGTTTAACGATTCTAATAGGTGAAACTGCCTCTTTTGATTTTTTCTTTCTGGACTGAACCGGATTTCCGTCTATATCCACAATCCCGGAAAGCATATCTCCTTCCAATTTACTCTCTGATACATATTCAAGCTGAATAATGCACCAAATGCCTCCGCATAACAGGCGATCATATTTCTCCGGATACGAATCTTCTATCGGAATGCCACTCAATCCAAGATTTGAAAATTCAGCTTCATGCTGGTCTTTGCGTATGTTCAGGGAAACCGTGACTTTATCAATAATTGTATAGTTCCCTTTTGCCCTCAATGTAGACAAAATCTTCTGCGCCTCGTCGGGACGTACAAAATTATCTGCCAGAATTTTTTTGACATTTTTTACGCCTTTCTCAATTACTTCTTCATCATCCGAGCTGCAGTATTGCCCCAATAGAAATTCAAGGACATAAACGGGAACATTAGCACCCTCCTTGATTTTCTTTGTCAGGTCTTTTCGCACAATTTTACCATCAAAATATTGACGGAGCTTACCCTTTATTATTTCACGGGTATCTTCTATTCCTTCCTCAATCCGCTCCATATGGCATCCTCCTATCCGAAGAAATCAAAATCATCCACTGCCAGAGCAATGTCTATTTGAAATTCTTCCTGTGCTTTTATCTCTCCACCTTCTTCAGCAATCACAAGATAATAAATTTCTTTGTTATCATATTTCAGCGACTTCAGGTTAAAACTGCACCGGAATGTGCGTTCCTGTCCATTTTCACTGGTCTTATCCGCAATAATTTTCTGAACGTCACTGATCTGTTTTCCTTTGCCATCCGTAAAATATACCTGATAAACAGCTCCGGCTCTGTTGTCTCCCACTGCTTCCTTCTGATAAAAATTCAGTGAGAAAATCATATTGCTAATCTTATGTGTTGCAGAAAGCAGGCTTATTTCCACGGGCTTTGTATCGTATGCCTCCTTATTGCGCTGATATTCCTTGGATTGCTTTCTAAGAAAATGATATTCTATCAGAGGAACACACAATTCCTGCAGACTAATACCTCCATGAACATAATTCAATCCGCCGCCATTCATTTTGATGCGGACATTTTCCTTGGGAGCATATGCCTCATAATCCGTATTTCCATCAAGAAATTTTACATATTGTAAATATTCCGGCTTTGAGTCTTTCATCATAATTGCATAACGCCTGCCATACTCTATGATACGATTTTTAAATCCCGCATTATCTGCCTTGTCATCCTCAGTTAAAGGACTATATGTATATAGGAATCCATGATCTGCCGTAATCATGATGTTTGTCCCACCAAAGTCACTCGTAATAATCCGCACAATGTTTTTTAACTCTTCCATTGCATCATCACAGGCGGGGAAAACAAGTGTGTCTGAAGTGTGACTGGCTTCATCAATTGTATCATGATAGATGTATACCACGTTCTTCGACTTAACCCATGTACTCCGCTCCTGTCTTTTTGCAGTTACCAGATCTGTATATTTTAACGCAACACTGTCTTCCCTATCAGACTTTAATATCCTATCCCTGTCATGGCTCTCTGTACTCTTTCCATCTGCAAACACATCAACGATATTCCCCTGAAACTTTACTGACAGCTTTTCGTGTGGAAGCAATGCAGCCATTCCAAACTTTGTAATGGTAGGAAAAATGCTCTGCATACTGCTTAAATCCACCTGACTTTTTGTCTCTCTGCGCAATTGCTCTGCAAGGTCAGCTGCGACTTCATACCGCAATGCATCCGAAATAATGACAAACACTCTATTATCCGCATTCTTTACCTTACTCTTATAGAAATCCGTCTGTTGTGGAACTTCCAGTATCTTTCCATATCTTTCCATTTCTTCCGCACATACTTTTGACCAGTTTTCTCCCAATTGTCCTAAAAACCAGTTTTTATACAGCCCTTCTGCTTTTTCCATCATATGGCTGAAAAGGTCGTGAAGTTTCGCATGATACGTTTTCAGGCTCCTGCCATAACTTCTATGAAACAAGCGGTAATAAGTATCCATCTTATAGTATTCTGTGGTATATTCTTTCCAGACTTTTACCGCCTGAGCTGAATGGAAACCAGTAGTATGTTCTTTGAAAAAATCCTGCATATTCGCAACCTGCAAGATACCCTCATAAAAGTCTTTCACTTCCTCATACCACACGCAAGTGCGCCGTTTTTCCACTGTCTCCCTGATTATATTTACATCTATAATACTATCTGCAATTTCTGTCATCAGCTTTATTAAAATCAACTCATGAATACAGGGAAAAGTTTCTGTATTGACAAGGTCTGCCACATCCAGTTTCATAAATTGCTCTGAGAGTTTTAATTCCTCCTCAATTCTTATTACAATCTCACGCAGTTGATCTGCATCTGTACTATGCAGCCACTCTGATACAAAATCATAGCAATATGCCTGATGCGCTTCCGATACAAAATCTTTCCATTTTGACAGGTATTCCGGCTGCATGGTACGGGTTGCGCTGGTTAATAAAATATGTGCTGCCAAATGTCCCAAATTCGGAATATCCGCCACATAACCTGTACCTTTCTGTACCATGTTCCAAAAGGCTTTATCTATTCCATAGTCCGCAAAGCCGCAGTACATACTATTTGTCCTGGTATCTAATCCGGCACAAAGCACTTTCTTTATAATGGCATACGGTGTCACATCTACAATACCAGCCAGTGCTCCCATAACAGCCATATCAAGCTGTCTTGGCACAGATGGAATATTCTTCTGCTTTGCAATCTTTTCTCTGCGGACAGCTGCCTTAAAAAACTTACGATACTCTTTCACTTGCTTCCTAAGTGCTGCTGTCTGCGGAAGTCCCATTTCATCCATCCAATTTGAAATCAAATCAGCCCGATACTCCTCGCTGTACAGCCTGATATCCAAAAGCCAATCATCCTCCGGTTTCTCATAGGATAAAGAACAATAAACCACATAATTACCTGTGGGATCTTCCACTCCTAACAATTTCTTCGCAGCAAAATAATTTGTCCCAGTAAGCGCAATCAACTTCGCATCACGCAAGACAATTTCATCCAACTTATCTTCAAATTCCCGTTCCTCATCGCACCAGAATATAATTCTACGTTTATAAAATTCCGGTAAGGGCTGCGCAAAACGCTGGTTCAAATCCTGTATCACTTTTTCCGAATCCATTCTGTTATCCCTCACTTAATCTTTGCCAATACATCCTTGAAAATCTCATAATTATGTTTTACGCCGTCGTCCAAATAGTTCTCTGGTCAATTGTGCAGAACCTTTGCAGAAACTCATAGCCTTTCTAAATACTCTCATTTTCTTCCTTCAGCTTCTCAAGGAAATTATCAAATTGTCTATGTAATTCCCAATATTGGCTTAATCCTTCTATCGTCTTCTCTTTTTCTAACAAACCATCTATTTCCGTTATCTCTTTAGATATCACGGACAATTTCCACCATACCTCTGTCAACCTATTAGAAAAATTGAAAATCTCACACATATATTCTCCAACACTGGTTTTTGGTACAATTCTCCCTGAATCATCCCTTTCCAAATGTTTGTCATATTCCTCTGCTGCCGGATCAACAAACCCTACATGATCATCGTGCGTCTGATTGGCATTATCAAAAGGCCAGTTGTGCCACTTATTTCGATTACAAACCCGGCACGAATAAACCAAATTGTTATAATCTGTCAGCAAATCGAGTCTCCCTGTCTTTTTGGCAATATATTCCGGAATCAAGTGATCTTTCTGATATGGACATTTAATAATATTAAAGTCTTTGCCACAATAACCACACATATTTTCAAAATCTTCTTTTAATATTTTTGTATACTTTTGTATATCATTCTGCCTGATATATTCGGTTCTGCGTCTTATTATTTTGTCTCCATGTACCCTATACACTTCTTCAATCCTTTCGTAACTGTTGTTTAAATGCCTTTAAAGCCTCTAACATATCTTCCAAAGTATCCTGCGTACTGTTTCTTATCAAAGTCTCTGGCATCTTATCTACCAAATCATATGCAGATAAAATTTTATACAAATAAATAAACCGCTCTTCTTCACTTGCCGTCATTTGCTTTTCCCTTTTCTTTGCAAATAAATTCTCATATTCTACCTTTGTTACTTCCAATCGTTTCTTAAAACACTCAATGCTGTTTTTTATTTTATTAACAAAGTTAACAAATTCTTGAGAATCATCATCTTCTGCAAAAATAGATTTATCCTGAACAAATACTTTCTGCACTATTTTTTCATTGATTCCTTGTTCAGTAAAATTTGTCAGCAAAAAACAGGTAAAATCAGGTAATAATTCATTGACATCCTTAATAATCTGTGTTCCATATACTTTGGATTCTAAATTCATCAAATCGTAATCCACCAAAAGACATTCTAAAGAATTAAAAAGAATACTGTCGACCAACAGTGAAATATCTGTCACATCTGCAATATCCTCCAAAGCAACTATCTCAATATCATACTTCTTTAAGCTGCGGGCAGCACTTTTCAAAATATCGTATTCATCATCCAGATAACCTATTTTCATCAATCAATTCTCCCTTCCTTCAAAAATGATATCAATATAAAATCCTGATTCTTTTTCAATATTTTTTTTCAAGTCGATTTGACCTTTGTAATTTTGTACAATATTATTTACAATCCATAGTCCCATTCCTGTCCCTATCACTTCGCCGTTTGCATTCCTCCTATCCGTAACGCCATACTTCAAAATCTTTTGTGGTTCCTTTTTAAACGCATCACACAATCCTGGACCGTTATCACTGTATTTAATGTAAAATTTCTCTCCCAAACGACCAATTTCTATATCAATCAGTGGATTATCAACTTTATGATTTTTGAATATTGTACTGCTATTTGTTACCAAATTACTAACTATCGTCTCGAAATCAAAAGGAAAGCACCTTATATCTATTACTTCATGCTCTGTAAATTGATAGTTTATTTTATTATTTTGAACACTTTTCCACTTACTGATACTTTTCTCAATGATTTTACCAATATTTTCCTTTTTTCTCTTCCTTTTGTCCATCTCCACTGCATCCAGTGTTACCTTAAACCACGAATTAAATTTATCTTTTAAAATTCTGAGTTTTTTTAATTCGTCTTTTGCAGCAGACATATCATTATCTTCTTCAAGACAGGCGTACGCCTCTTTTACTCCGACGTTTAATTGCGTAGTTAATGCCTTTATTTCATGAATATATGTATTAACTACTATTCCAGTTGTAGCTAATGTCCTCAAAAGTCCCATTTCTTCCTGCAAGTCTTGAATGCGTTCTTCCTGATACGTTATCGCTTTTTGGAAATTCTCATACTGATATTTTTCTTCGCTGCTATTCGTCTCCTTTTCATTACCTTTTGTTTGATTCCTATTTTGTTCTTTCCGCCCTTTCTCCTCCTGCGTCTTATATTTGTCCAGTTCTTCTTTCGCAATCCTCAACGCCTGCTCCCCTTGGGCGGTGCTTTTATGGAGGTCATCTAATTTTCGAATAACATATTGTCTGTCTTCCTCCAATTTCTCAATAAAATTTATAATCAATTCCCGGAACAGCCTAAATTCCTGCGTTTCAACAATTCCCTCCCGACTCGATTTATCAGGCAAATTGTCATTTAACCTTGATATTCTAATCTGCCCGCATATTTGATTGGCCTGTACACGCCAACTGCCAGATTTGTGTGAAACTGCTGCAGGTGATTCAGCCTTTCTTGTCGATAAATCTAACCAGTCATATCCTGTTGTACCATAAATGCCATATGGTCGTACCAAAAAATCATCCCTATATATTTTTATTCCACTCAATTCTTTATAATTAGTACGTTTGGTCATAAAATTCTTATAATAATACCTTTCCTGGTTGTCAGACTGTAGTACTAATTTGTAAAAATATATGTCTCCCGAAAAAGCTCCTATATGAATCTCTTCTTCCACACCCGGTAAAAAATCATGAATGCTTCCTGTAATCGTAATTAATTTATCATTAAAATAATCCCTGTCTTCATCAGAAAACATTGCTTTTTTCATTATTCTTTCAAACTGGGTTCCAAAATAAAACTCATTTCTATGAATCTGAATATGACATTCTCCAAAATCATTAACTGCAAAATGCAATTTATAATCATATTCATTCAATAAATTAGATACTATTTTAGCATCTTCCGTCCTTGTATCCCATAAATAAAAGAACAAGTCAAAGACATTATTCTCCATAGGCGGAAGTAATTTTTGAATACTATTTTTAACCCGCTCAATCAATACATCGTTCCACTGATCCCGAAGGTTTTCAAGAATAAAACAAGTTCCCGTCCCAGAAAAATCACTTTCTAATAATTTCTCTAAATATTTATTATCAATATCCCATAAATACTGCGGAATTGTTTCTGTACTATCATTCAATTCCGCAAACGTATCCGTTATCAATTCTGATGAATCAAAACTTTCCCAGTTAACCAACCACTCGAATCTTTCCTGACTGCTTACCGTTAACATTTTACACTTTTCAGATATGCGATCTAATGCGAATCTGCCAATTCCCTTTTCACCAGTATTAACTCTCCCTGCTTCTGTATACACACGATCTCTCTTGGCGGAATTTCCTATTGTCATCCAATGATCTGCAATTACATCTTTACTCATTCCTGTTCCATTATCAATGATAAATAATCTATTTGAGGAGTTTTCATAATACACCACACATTTTTTTGCATCCGCATCGTAAGTGTTTTTGATTAGTTCTATCAATGCCCCCTCTAAATTAGATACATTTTCACGCCCTATGAGTCTGGCAGTTTTAGCACTGACATTAAAAGGTATCCTTGCCATATGATTCCTCCTGAAATTTGTAATCTTCGACATCCCTTGATGTTATTCTTAAAGAACTTCCGCTAATATGTATCCCTACATCCAACACATACTGCCTAAAATCCCTGCTTTCTAAAATGCGCATTGCGTCCTCCAATGTGTATTCACTGTTGTCATCACAACAAACAACATACATTCCTGCATATGGGATACAACTTTTTGTAAGTCTGTACACAGCTACCTTATCTGTAATCACTGTTGATATAAGCAGCTTGTCATCATCTAATCCCTCTAACGCCTGCGATCTCCCATATTCATACCACTTTGCACTTTTATCTTTTTGACGTTTATCAAGTTTTTCCCTAAAATCATTCAGATATGCCGCCGTTTCCGGATATGTGCTTTCAAAAACTCTTTCATCAAATCCTGCCAGATGTCCATTCTCATAAGTATATGGAAATATTATTTTTTCCTTTTTCTTATAACGCAACGATCTAGGAGTCGCTGTATCCCGCACCATATCTTTTTCTATATGATGCCCTTTGCACAAAAATCCCTGCTCAGTTTCTTCATAGTCTTCTTCCTTGAGCACATAAGCTTCATTCAATAACGTTGCCACAACATGTGACACTTTAAAATAATCACCAAAACGATGTGTTCCTTTTGTCGCATTCTCTGTAAAAAACCATTTATCGGTCAATTGATCTACTGGGATATCTATCCCCGTCCCTAAAGCTATATCTCTATAATGCAATATTTTTTGCTGCCTTTGCATATCCAAAACCATGATTGATGACTTGACCAGCGCATTATTAAATACTCTTTCCTGTGTATAGTCTTTAATCATTGATATATATGGCTTCATATAATTTCTTAGATTGAACCCAAATACAGTCTTAAATATACTGCTTGGAATCAAATATGCCATTTTCCCATCCTGTGCTAATGATTTGATGCCTTTCTCAATAAATGCATAACAATAATCAAATTTTCCTTTTACACAAGTTTCAAATGTTTCCTTTACATACTTCTGCTCGTCTTTTTTCAGCTCGCTATACGTAATGTAAGGCGGATTACCAATAATAAACTGAAATTGTATTGCCTCATTCCATCGCAAATAATCAAAATTATAAACTTTCCATTCTACTTTATTAATATTATTTTTCTTCAGAACTTCATTCAAGTTTTCGATACACTTTTGATACTGCTCCGGGTCGATTTCGACCCCATAAATATCTCTTGCTAGGCCATTTTTAATTCGTGTCCTCGACAAACCATTGGAAACGCAGTCATCTATATACCGCTGAACGATCGCAACTAAAATATTGCCATCACCACAAGAATTTTCCAATATTTTTCTTCCATATAAATCTTCTGCATACCCAACACTATCCAATAATTCCCTGACATAATTTTCAGGTGTGAATACCTGACATTTCTTATTCATATTTTTACCCTCGCATATCGCAGATCTGATTGCGATACTGCACCGATAAGTCGTTTGGAAGTTTACTTCCAAATTTAACTGCGTTCTTACTTAATCTTTGCCAATACATCCTTGAAAATCTCATAATTATGTTTTACGCCGTCATCCAAATCAATCGCAATCATCTGATCTGCCAAATGATGTATCTTTTCTTCATATGTGTGTAGTTCGTCTGCCTGCTCCTGAATCTTTTTGAGCGATTTATTCAGTTTCACACGCTCACTTGTCCCGGCATTTGCAATTCGCTGTTCCAAGTCCGCAATCGCTGTGCGGTATCGACTCTGCTGTTCATGTACATAATCCGTGCGGATACGGGCAATCGTATCCGGCTCGTAGCGGTGCATATAAATCAAGCATTTGAATCCGTTTTTCTTGCCGGAGTCAAAAAGCCAGTATATCGGGCGCTTTTGATAAATTTTACAATGGTCTTTGTAAAAATCATTGAGAAAGTAATTGCGGATTACTTCTCTTGGCTGCCCTTTTCCGCCTAATGCGTCTGCGATAAATTTCAAATTTTCCTCTAAGGTCTTTTCCCCATATACAGTACGGATAAATGCTATAAACTTTTCTACAATATCATCTTCAAAGTATTCGTCATCGGTAATTGGGATAATATTGTCTGCGTCTACTTTCCAACATTCCAATGCCTTTTTCCCTTCTATGGGCATATAATAGAACTTACTTCCCAATTCACCCAATGTATATTTGCCATCAAGCTGATAATCCTGTGTATCGGCAAATGTTCCACTATAATAGGAGAACTTGTCCTCCATGCGTCCGCCTGCAAAAATTAAGCCCTCCTTATCTAACGAATAGCGACCAAACATACAACCGACTGCATAAGATATTAAGCTCTTAATGTCACGCTGCAAATCGGCTTTGCGGACAGTTACGTCTTTATCTTCTACCTCTGGCGTCAGTTCGTCTTGCAAGCCGTATATGTCAATGAAAATGCGGTTCAATTCTTCTTCATTGGATTTTAGTTGTGTAAAACGTAAATAACATTCATTACTCCATCGTGTAAAAGCATCCTCAATATAATTCATATCCTGAATATGTTTCTTGGCATCAGTTTCCATTTCTTGTCTCGAAAATGAGGCAAAAAGGATAAGTGGGTGCTGTTGAAAGTCCCATGAGGTTTCAAAGGAGTCCCAGTCATTTTTTGAAAGTTCAATAGCACTTTTAACAAGAGAACTCCCTTTAATTCTTATAACATCATCTCCAAAAATTAAGGGCTGCGAAGTAATATCTCCAACATTTGTGCACATAGTAGGATTTAATAGTTTTAAGATTTTTTCCGAGACATATGTATTTAAATATCCAATTACCCAAAAAAGAGTTTCGCGATCTTCGAAAAAAATTGACGGTGCTGCTGTTTCGAACAACATATTATCGGGCAAATACCTTGCTGCAAAACGTTCAATACTTGTTACATGATTCCACGAAACACCTTCTCTGAACCAAATATATTCAGGTGAAATTCGTGCAACATGATCCTTGTGATAATGAGTACGGGCTGTTTCTGACCAATCTATAACATACTCAATATTCCCATACCATCTTCGAAAACTTCCTCCCTTTGCAATAAATACCCACTTTTGTTTTTTTCCAATGCAATTTGCTGGCACCTCCCATATAAATCTTAGGTATTTTTCATTATTACCAGTTTTTATCTGCCCATCGGATATGGACTTTTCAGAAATCTTAGGATGTTTAAATGCTGAACCCAATTCACTACTTACCCAATAGGCAATTGGACATCCCGGTATACATTTATATATATTTTGACCTGTGTGGCATTGACGTTCATTTTTTATCGGAAATTTATTTGGTACACCTTCATTATCACATTCATAGTATCTTAAGTAGTTATATTCTGCAAAATACGGCAAAATATTCTCTTTCAGAAGCACAAATGTAACTGTTCCAAAATTAATACCTAAGCTAGTACCTCCTTTTCCAAGATATGGCATATGAACTAAATTAATAATAGTTGAATTATCCAAAGTAATATTTCTCATTTTTTCCATACTAGCAATAAACATCCACGTTTCCATAGTTATAAGCGCAGCATACCTAGATTTATGAATCATATTAAGTGCTTTCCTGATAAAGCAAGCATATATATCTGCTTTTTCATTTGTGAAATTATTTTGAATATATTTAAGGAGCTTGGGGCTCATTCCACTCCCATTCATATAGGGTGGATTAGTGCATATTATATCATACTTCTGCGCCAAACTCTGTGCCACCTGTACTAATGGCAGTAATTCTAGCGCCCCTTCCTTATGAATGGAAATATCCTCTTTAATTTCCTCAAATCTCGCATAAATCATATCCCAATTCTGCTCTGTAACCGTAATAATGGAACCATACTCTTTCGCATCATGCATTTCTTCCATAATGATTTCCATTGCCTCTTTTAGTTCAGCATTCCCATTACAAAAATATTCCAACACATGGCTATCCACATCATTACTTTCCTGAATCGCATACACTTTGGGCTGTGACACTTTAGGCTTTCCGTATTCATCCTTTCTTTTCAAAAAACGCTTATCATACTGACACGCTTTCATCATAACAGCAAAATAAGAAAGCTGTGCCGCCCGCTCATCAATATCCAAACCATAGATATTATTCTTTACAATACTGGCAACTGCTTCCTGTGTGGTATAGCCATATGATTCATAAATCTGCATCAATACATCAAACATATAAACAAGGATATGCCCGCTTCCCTGACAGGGATCAATACAACGGATATCCTCCGGTGTAAGCCGCGCATACTCTGCACGTATTTTGGCGAGTTCAGCCTCTACCTCCGGCTCCTGCTCCGCCTCCTCCAAATAATATTTCCAATTTGTTCTTAGTTCCTCATTCGGATGCCCCTCCAGCCACAAGCGCCCCAAAGAGTTCTCCACCATATAGCGTACAATCCAATCCGGTGTAAAAAGCTGCGTAGCCGCCGGGATATTTTCTTTTGTTATTTTCACATTCTTTTTCAACGCAGCAAATACTTCGTCCTTTTTTTCGCTGTTATAATATTGGTACATCCACCCTATGATCTGTACCGCATCTTTCCAATCTTCCTCCGGAATAAGCGCTATCATCCGCTCAATAACACTTCCTTCAAGCAGCAGTTTATCCGGCAATAAAAGTTCCGTATAATCTTCTATTTTCTGAAACATTCCGGGCAGTACAGCGTTCAAAGCATTACACTGAACCACCAGCAAATATTTGTATAATTCATCAGTCTGATTAGCATCTTTATAGGTATAGACTTTCTCCATATCCAGTCCATCTATCTCTAAGTCAATTGCCTCGTTCAAAATTTGGGGTTGAAAACGGTTATCACTATCCGTAAATATCCTCACGCGGTCAGGTAAATATCCATTTACTTCCATAAAGCGCAACGCCAAAAAACGGTTAAACCATGTATAGGCAACCTCCTCTATCACTTCCTCATAACCCTTTTTCCGAATCTGCGCAATCAAAGCCTTCCTTTGTTTCTTTTCAATGTCCGATAAAATTCTCCCATTTATGCTCTCTGCGGATACATCACCATAATCCTCTTCCGTAACGCCATATAAGGTTGCCCTCTGACCAACGCGGACAATCAGTTCTCTTCTTGCCCATATTGCATATTTCTTTAACACATTTTTATCCATCGTACTTGTCTCCATTACTCCACTACGCTAAAGATAACATTCTCCATAATTGACTTTACCTGACCTTTTAAATCACCAACCACTTTAACTGCCTTTCCATGTTGATGAGCTGCAACTGCCTTATCATAGTCCTCTCGATCCAATTTTACAGTGACAGATTTCGCCCTTGCATTATCGCCAACGTAAACAACAATAATGGTTCCATGTTCTCTGTTATCAATAACTGGCGCTGCCTTCAATTCTTTAATCTTGCCTACAATTTCCGTTCTTTCATTCGTACATTCTTTAATCTTAGAAATAATAGTCTTGATTGGCTCATAATAGTCATTTGTTACAGAAATCCTGTTATATTGACATCGATTACTTTGTACCGTAGGCGACCATTCCGCCATAAATTCGACGGTTGTATCTTCTGTATCCATACTTAGTCCACTCAAAGCTTCATAAAAATTAGAACTTATAGGACTATCATAATTTGCTAAAGATTCCAAATTGCCATCATCAATCTCCTGTTTGATTGTAGCAACATTTGTCATTAACTGATTGGTAACTTTTCTAGTGAGTGAATTTGCACATTGTTCCTCATCTGAAAAAATGCTGAGTTGTCTGTATCCTTCTGTCTCTGAAAGCTCGGCAAACGGACACACTACTGATACAACATAGCTTCCAATCTCTGTCTGACCAAATCTGCACTGCGAAAGAAACTTCTGAACAGGTTCATCAATTCTTCCATAATGGATTTTTTTCGGATTAATTACATCAAGCGCCGTAGCCGCTATCAATTTCTTTGCATTGTCAAATAGTTGAATGGCATCATCAAACATGATATTTCCTGACTCTACCTCTTTTTTATCCAACCCTATTTTTAAAATATCTGTATTCGGATTTAATAAATACAGCATAAGCTGTTCAACAGATTTTTTTTCAACATAAGCGATCTTACAGACTGCATCATACATCGCATTCTTATAATCCCTCAACTTTTTATCAAGTGGTATTGTAACCTGCTCAAACAAATCCTCTTTTTTGTATTGAAAAATTTTAATATCATTTCTTTTAATTGGGTATAGCTCCCAATTTGTTTCTGATAGATATTTTGTCACAGCCAGAGGATTTAATTTCAATGTCATATCCACAAAATTTACAGAATATATCATAAAATCCCCTCCTCAGCCGCTTTTTTGATCAGATTTTCAATGGTGTCCGCATTCAAAATGTTTTCCTTAGGAATTTTAACCGTAACATTATCTTTATTATCAGACACTTTTTGATTCTGTAATGATAGCCAAAACATTTTTCCTTTAATCATCAATTCATCCGGTGTCCATTTCGTCCACTCTTCCATCTCTTCCGGCAGGATCAGCAATGCCAACATACTGGGCATCGTAGCAGGCATACATAAATCGTTATAATTTTTCACCTTTAACTTATACGAGATTTCCTGTTTGCCTATGCCATATTGTGATTTGGAAGATGTTGCTTTCAGTTGTACACTAATCTGCGAATTGAATGACACATTTTTATCTATATTTAAAACCTTTTTTATAACGACATCAACACTATCCTCATCATGTTCTATCCGCTCAACTGTAATTCCTCTAACGGCAGCTATTGTTTTAAGATAGCATATGCTTAAATCCTCTTTTATTTTTTCAATATCCATACCCTGCCTCCGTTATAGAATCATTCCTATTTGTTCTATTTTAATTCAATCCCATCCGAACCTTTTAACAATGTCTTTAACTGTTCTCTGAGCTTATCCACATAGATATCAATCTCGTCCTCGCTTTCAAGCCTTGCTGCCTTCAGTAAGGACTGGCGGAAAATAGGCTTATATGTTTTCTTCGATGTTGTATTTGTGTTCATAGGCTTTGGCGGTTCTATAGGTTTTGGAGGCTCCAATGCGCCCTCTATCTTAGACACAGCATCATCCCGATAATTCCACATTGGTATGGGATACCCCTCCATCAATGCAAGGCTCATCGTTTCTGCAATCTTCTCTTTCTGCTGTGTATAATATATATCCGACCTTTCAATGATTGTCTTTACTTTTGCATCCCCGTTGCCTGCCTGATGAATCTCTCCCATACACTGCTGAACAATATCCAAAAGTTCTTTTCGTTTCCCAATTAACATTTTGTCATGAGACGTTTTTACTTTTGCAATTAAATCATTCAACTGCGGAATCCTACAATACTGATATTTCCCGCTTGTTGGAAGCATCGTAATGAGACGTATTGTACTTAAAGCAGTATTCGCTTCCTCATCTTTACGAATATAATCCAAATCATTTCGAAGCTCTGTTTCAAATTTCACTGCTGCATCAAATATACTAACCTGTGTTTTAAAGAAAGCCTCCACTCTTTGCATTGCCTCCTGTGTATCATAAAGGCTGTCTTCCTTTTGAAGCACACGTTCAATGAACGCCAAATTATCCTTCTGTTGTGATAATACATCCCTCACAATTGCAAGTGCATTATTAACCACTGGTTTATCCGGATAGTTATGCCCTTCATATCTTCTGAGCAATTCCTCATAGTGAGTCCGCAGCCCCTCAAATTTTTCAATCATAAAGGCAATCAATCCATCCTCGTCTGACGGAACATCCATCTGACTAAAATAATCCCGTAATAACTCTTTTACTGCCTTCATTCTGGCTGCTGATACTACCTGTCGTTTGGATATTTGCGTTTTTCCAATCTCACTCTTTTTGCGAAGCATATCGGGTAGTTTTGGATTGTTGGGCTGTACTGTAGAACCTGCATACTTGATTGTCACTTTCTGCTCCACAATCAACATTGCACATACTGCCGCAATATCAATCTCTTTCCACCCATAAGGAATGGACTGATAGCGACTTTGCACATCAGCCATAGAGGTGGGAAGATGCTTTCTTTCCTGCATTTCTAAATATTCTTCTACTTTGGCTGCCGCGTCACGGTTTGGTTCGGTACCGGGCAGCATATTTACTGCACCTGTAAGAATCGCAATAATATCTGCATCTGACTCTGCATTTTTTGAAATCAAACCCAATTCGCTATATACATGTGTCACCAGATATTCCAATGCCTGATCCAGTTTGCTCTTGGCATTCCCACTGTTTATCTCAATATGTTCCCCATCTACATAAAAATTTGCACCTTCAATTGCCTTTTCTAATTGTTCCTTTGCACTTGATTCGTATCTTTCCGCCTCATTTTGATGATTCTTGATAATATTCTTCACAGATTCCGGCAACTGTGCAATATTTCTTTGTTTCTTATATTTCCACACCTTCTCGGCGCTTTCCAAATATTCATAATATGGAGTTTCCGCAAGTACCACAATTGCCTGCTTTGCTGATTCTGCCAGCATACGAAGTTCTGCTTTCTCCGCCCACTCTGTCGCCACAGTCATAATCCTAAGACGCATACCACCTGTCAAAGCGCCTACCGCAGTATAATCTACCATCTGGTCAAAGGCAAAGTCATATTTTTCATAACGATACTTCTTCGTATAATATATTTCACCAAATATGATATGCGCAATTTTACCAACAATTGTTGAAGTATCAACCATCGTATTCGTGATTTCTTTCTGAATGTCCTGTTCCTCATCGGTAAGGAAATTATAAGTATCACCGCTTCTTCCAATATAGTTCTGGCTCAACAGACGATCTAACGATCCGCTTACCTGAGCACGCATAATGATTTTATCTACCCGGATATCATCTGCCATTAAAATGACAATATTATCAAGATTTGCCTTTATATCATCTATGTAACGGATCAAATACAGGAGTTTTAACACCGACACATCCTGCTGCTCAATTCCATCTTTATTGTCAGCCGCCTTTTGACAACGCTCAATGACACGGCGAATAGAACTGTCAAGAAACGTATGTACCGTATCATAAAACAGATAAAATGGAGCTAACGCATACTCACTCTTATCCTCTATCTTCTGTGCCGCCTCCTGAAATCCTGACAGCATAGACCGCTCTCCACCGGAGAGATGCTTGCCCGAATTACCATGCTTGCGGATTTCAGAAAAAACCTTCTGCATAATAATAAACTGATATGGTACAAACGGAAAATTCTTCGCAAACTCTACAGAACTCCCATACCCTTTCATATCCAAAACAGAATCTGTAAAAGTAAAGAGATTCCGAAGCACTGAATCATTCTCGTTATATACCTTTTCCAATGAAATAAACGCATCTTCTTTCTTACGCAGGATACGCTTTTGAATCACTTCATCCGCAGAAGACGATGTCAGAGATAATCTGGTGCTGAACCTAGCCTGAATACGTGAAAATTGATCCTGTCTTGTCTTGATAATCTCATCAATGGCTTCTTGTCCGGTGCATACCACCCATACCTTGCCACCACATTCACTTCCGATTTTTTCCACAAAAGATTGCAGATTCATCAATAAATCAATACTGTCTCCCACATACTGCCCTACCTCGTCTACCATAAATAAAAGGCGAAAATCCTTTGGCTGTGTATCAATATATTCTTTTATTTCCAAGACAAGCTGCGCTATGCTGGTTTCCACCGTCTCTGTCCCGTCAAACCAGTTATGCGCCGCTGTGTCGCTCATTCCCAATACTTCCATCAAAGTATCAACAACATCATCTTCAAAAAACGCAAATGCATCGCGTGACTCTATCCATGATGCACCATTTTTCTCCTCAAATACCCTGCGAAATTCTGCTGTTTTTCCTTGTCTTTCAATAAACTGTTCCAACTTCGCTACCTTCAGATTTTCGCCATAAAATCCAAGGTAGTTATAGAACATTTTGGCAAACACGCGAAGAACTGCCGTTTTATCCTTATTGATAGAACCCTCAATATCTATATTAAACAATATTGTCTGATTTTTGCCGCCAATTGCCCTAGCTATAGACATAAAGGTCGCCTCATCATCAAACTTCTCGCGGAAATAGTCCTCTACAGTTCTGCCATCTATCTCTTTATTCTCTAATAAATAAGAAAGCATTTTCAAAAAATGGGATTTACCACTTCCAAAAAAGCCTGATATCCACACACCCACATCCGCTGTCGGTTCTTCAAAAGAACTTCCATAATGATTAAAAAAGTCAATCAAATGTTTGCGAATGTCTTTGGTTATGACATATTCCTTTACTTCCTGTTTCAAGACCTCGTCTGTGTTTTGGTCTACTTTAACCACTCCATTGATTTTACGATTGATATCATCATAGAACATATTTTGAATTATCATTGGCAGCTCTCCTTCTAAACAATGTTAAACGCTCTGTAATACGGATTCGGTTCTAACTGATCAAACAGCCTCACAAATCTTCCATCATATTTCCCTGGATAAAATACCAGTATCGGTATATCCGAAAATTCTGGCTGTAATGCCTCCAATAATGAATGGATTCTCATAAATGGAAATACTTCTCCTATTCCAGTGAGCATCAGCACATCCCCCGCATTATGTGGTCCGTATTGTATCTGTTCCACAAAAGCCTTGTTATTTGCAAAACGCTGTATCTGCTGCAACAGATAATCCTTTCCCTTTTTTTCTTCCATAGCAGGCGCACCGCTTGTAATGCGCTTTTCATCACATATTTTGAGAAATATCTGATACAAATTGCATTGTATCAAATGACATTCTAATGATTGATCGACCATTAACTGCTCTATAAAGTGACGAACGGTCATCTCTTCTTTGGGATCATAGCAAAAAATACGGATATTCACCTCATTGCTTAATCCCTTTCCTTCAAGAAACTCTTCCTGTTGAATTTCCTGTTTCAGATTGTCCAGTCTTTCATTTAATTCACTCATCAATTATTCTCCCTACATAAAACAATTAAATGCCGAAAGCGCTCTTTCATCATTGTTATTTCGTATTCCATTTTCCAGCACGGAACTAAGCAATACCGGATTAAGATGTTCTGATTTAATATGATCTAAATAGCCATTTTCAACCAAAATTTTAATAAGTACCTGTCGAATTTTCTTAATTGTACTATCGCTCCATGCAGATACAAAATCATCCTGCTCCTGTATCTGCATGAAAAATATATTGATATCCTTTTTCCCAAAGGAAAACTCCTGCAAACGATACTTTTCCCCGATAACCGTCAGCATAAAATCCCATACCAGGCGATACCTTTTCATCATCGCATATAAGCAAATTTGCTTTGCTGTGTCCATTGGCTGTGTTGTAATCGCTGTCATCAAATCTCTATCATCTAGCGCATATAATCTTGCAATGCAGGCTTTTGAAATAGATGCGAGTGATTTTTCCGTAGGATACTGAAACAAATTATCCTCCACAATTCGTTTCGTCACTTCACCATCATCCAGTCCTTCTACCATTAATTTTGCAGTTGTCCTCATTTCATAAAATAAAAATTGTTCTCTGGTTAATTGTCCAGAGCCTTTGTAGGGACTTGTGTTTTGTGTCTCTGACATTTGATACCTCCATGCCATTTTTCCTTTTCATTCCAAATATGTTTATGTTGACTCTGTGTCATCCACTGTTTCCACAAAGTCTACAATATCTCCAACATTGCAATGAAACACTTTACATATTTTCATAAGCACCTCGGTACTTACAATTTCGCCTTTTGACATCTTCGTTACAGTCGCCCAGCTTATGCCAGCCAACTTCTGCAAATCTTTCTTCATCATGTCATTATCAATTAATAACTTCCATAATTTTTTATAGCTTACAATCATCCTTTGTCTCCTTGTTCTTCACATGAATCAAAGTATAAATTACCAAGAATAATTATATCACAATGGTTGTTATCTCACAAGGAAATATCTTTATAATCGCAAGAATAAACTTTTAGTTCTCTATAGTATTATAGTCAGAAAAATCAATAAAGCCAAATCCCGTGCTTTTCATACTGAGCTACTAAAAATATAGGAGCAGATTGCTCTGCTCCATAATTTCATAAGCAGTATATAATTTCTTCCCTCACAATCTCTTCTGCTCTCGCCCGAATATTATTCATTCTCCGCACCCAAAGCATTTGATCCTGTGCCTTTAACTGCTCCGTCACACCCTCCTGTTTTGCCATCTGCTCCACAAGTAAATCAAATCTTTCCTCTGCCTGTTCCTGTATCATCAACAGATGCTTCTTTAATTCGCCAGATAACAGTAATCCCGAATAAATACCTCTCCTATGATTGTCCAAATAGGATTTCCTCATCAGTCCAAATTTCCTCAACTCTCCCTCCGGCTCCGGATCAGGAATTAAGTTCGGTATCAAATAATCTCCACATTTTTCATACGTTAAATTCATAGCATTGTCCTCTCTCTTTCTTATAAGCTAATATCATGCTTTTTATTAGTTTTTTGTTTTTCCTGTGTATCTCTCTCAAGCCCTAAATACTGCCTTATGTTCTTCAACTGCTTATCTGCTTCCATCGCCTCCTTTTCTGCTGTCTGATATCCTTTCTTCAACTTTGCCTTTTGCGCTGTCATTGCATCATATTCCGCCTGCATCTTTTCCACATCTAAAGATGCCATCTTTACTCCGTACCTCTTCAACATATTTTCAGCGCCGCCAAACAGAATAATCTGTGTTTCATGGTTTCGGAAATAAGCATCCTGATCCTTCGTTTTCTCATATCCTCTCTGATATTTCCTGTTTGCCATATACTGTTTTGCGTATTTTAATATTTCCGCTTTTGCTTTCATCTCATGCTCCAAATCCACAATCGCACTTCGTGCCGCTTTTACCGTAGCATTTCTCTCTGATATTTTCTGTTCCAGTTCTTCTAATGAACCGCCCTCTGCATAACTCGCCGCAGCAATCTTTAAATTCTGTATATCCGCCCAATGTTTTAACGCACCACTCTCTTGAAACTTCTCCTGATCTGTATCAATTAAAGTGCGCTTTGCATCCAGTCGCTTCGGAAAGGGAATTTTCTTTTTTATGGGAAAATTTTCCTGTGTCATTACACATTTTTCAATCCGCTCTCTGATTGCTTCTTTCGTATATCCCACACCGAAATTTCTTTCACTGACACGTGTAAATCGGCTCTGTCCCAATGCGCAAAATGACAGATATTTCAATGCATTGTCTCCAAAAGTTTCCCCTTTTACCTCGTATCCTTTTGTCTGCATCCAACTGATAAAATCTTCATAGCTGTGTGCTTCACGAATGGCATTGTCCATATCATATTTCATCTGTGCTTTCCACGAAGTTCCCACCTTTGCCATCTGCCACTCATAATGTGTCATGCCTTTTTGCCCTGCCGGAATAATAACCGACAGTCCATGTTCTTTACACAATTCATCTGACAGATTTCTAATATGACGATAAGTGCGTTTGCAGTCATTGTATTTTTTATGTTCCACATTATCAACCGCACAGAAAATGATATGATTATGACAGTGTTCCTTGTCTATATGCGTTGCAATGACATAACTGTATTTATTTTCTAACAGCTTATCCGCAAGCTCTATTCCCACCTGATGAGCCGTATCGAAATCCACTTCCCCCGGCGCAAAGGACTGGATTAGGTGGAATGCCTGCTTATTCCCAACACCGGAAGATTTTGACAACGCATCCATAAAATCATAATGCGCTGTCTCTATCCCGCAGGCAAAGGAATCTATCAAAATCTGTCCGTCAGTTTTCTCCGGATTGCAGGTATATTTTAATGCTTTCTGTACGGTTGCTTTGACAGCATGGATTCGTGTGTATGCCATACCTGTTTCATCAGCTCCTTTACTTCTTCTATATCGTCCTGATAAGTGTTACCCGTAGAACTTATCCTTGCCGCTATCTGATTCAGGCTTTTGCTGATTCTGCTTAGATTGACATTGTAGTCATGCAGTTCCGAGTAATCTACAAAATAAGTATATCCATACAAAATCAAGTGCCGAAGATAATCATTTTTGTTCCTGTATTCTGCATTTTTACATTTGGCATCTAAAATATACTTCTCATCATCACTCAGGCGCAAAATGAGCTGATTCTTTCGATTTCGTTTTTCCATTCTCAACCTCCAGCGTTTCATAGATTAACTAAAAATTGATACCATTGTTTTCTTGCTCTGCATTCCGTTCTATATGTATTTCATAAGGGGTTAGGGGATTTTTCCCCTACAAGCGGATTGGATATCCATTTTGCAAACGTGTAAACGGCGCAAAATCGTCATTTGGATATCCGAATCCAGTGCTTGATATTCTTCCAAAAACCTTAAACAAAGAGAGCAACAAGTCCAGAAACATATTTCCCGATTTCTTTGGACAGTTCCTAAAATCAGCCATTTCCCCAACTTATTGCCCCGTCTGCTAAAACTGCTCTTATTTCTGCTATTTTTTCCTCAAAACAAATCCTCCAGTGCATCTAACACATCTTCACTGATTTTTGGCAGATGATTGTCCTCTTTTTCTGCCAATTTCTCCATTTCTACCACAGGCAATGCAGTTTGCCCTCGCAACAGATTCCCCATCTCGCTTCTGAAACGCTCCCAATAGTTTTCGGACATCTCCGTTTTATTCTCTGTATCCGCATTTTCAAAGTAGCGAATCAGCGACTTGATAATGACTTTTGAATAAGTCTTCTCCACCGACTTGTCCATTGTCTGCATATAATCCCATGCTTTCCTATGTTCCTCTTTATCGAGATTGAAGCGGATATTGATATTTTTTATCATGATGCCTTTCCTCTGCTCTGTGTCCGTTTCAAGGTCTGTAACGCCAGTAACTCATATCCTTTTGCCGTTGCACAGATATCCTGAATAATCACTACTCTGTCCGCATCATATTCTGCAAAATTCTTTATCAAACAGCCGCCACCGCCTATTACATACAGTTTCATCAGATCGGGATTATAGCCATATTCCCGCAGTTTACTGAATACCTGTTTTACATAATCTTTTGCCACTTCTGAAATTGCCTGTATGTACCGTTCGGGAATATCGGCAGTTCCTTTCCGAAACACTTCCTCAATAATATGATCTGGAACCTCGCACTGACAGTTTCGCATAACTTCATTTCTTGCTTTTTTCATACACTGATACACGCCAAACTGTTCGGTAAAGATTTTGCCCGCTAAAGGCTTTCTATTCTGCATAAATGCCACATTCATTGTTCCATTGCCGATATCTGCCAGCACGGTATTCCCTCTGATATCTCCATCGTAATTGATAAATGCGGCATACCCCTGTGGATGAATGGACGCATCCGCAATAACCACGTGATAGGATTCTCCATTATACTTGAAATGTATATCCTTCTCACACAGCAGATATTCCCGAAAACTTTCTTTCTGTTCCTTTACCCAAAACAGCGGCACTCCGGCTGCTAAATGAAGAATTTCCTCATTTTTTCCTCTGAATTTGAGTTCCTCTGCAACAGCCGCAAGCGTTAAAATCCAATAATCCTCATCATTGATTTTCTGTACTTGAAACTCCTTATGCCCGCCACCGATTCCGTATTCTTTTCCTTTGTACTCTAATGCGTTTGCTCCCAACTGCACCTCTTTTTCCACGCTGGCGGCAAAAATTCTGTGTGCCGTTTTCATGTTTCCATATCCATGATCCACGCCTAAAATCAATTTTCCGTTATAATATAATTCCTGCATGATTAATTCCTCCAATTTTTTTAATGTTTCTTACTACAATACAAGATTGCTTTCTATACCTCGTTTCTTCCATTACCGTACTCATAATAATTTACTTCCGCGCTGTAATAATTACTGATTGTGTTCGGCGCATTATAAAGTGCTGTCAGCAGATATGCCTTGATATTTGCTATATGAGTGGTAGTCTTTTCCATGCTGTCTAAGACATAACGGATATGCCCCGAATCGAGCTTTAGAAATTTCCCTTTGACTAACTCATATGGATAATCTGCACCGCCGATACGGATACTTTTTCTATGTACTGCTACCACATCAACGATGATTTCTACCAGCTCGTCCAGCAATTCGTATTGATATTTCATATCTGCTTTCAGAATCTCATAATCTATATTTTCCTTCACAATCTGCGTATAAATCTCTATCATATCCATCTGATCCGTATCTGCTTCTCCCTGATTGATGGATCGATAATCTTTATTAGTATTCTCTATAGTATTCTTTGTATTTGTCTCCCCTTTCAGGGAGATACCTGTCACCTTTGAAGTAGTACCCTCCCTCTTTTCAAGGCTACCCCTCTCTCCTTCTACGGATAGAGGGATCTCCTTTGGTGGGGAGAGTGTATTTTCCTCAATCTCTTCCGGAAATGTTACTTCATACAGCCTTTGAGGAATTAACTCTATAAACAGCACATTATTCAAAATCTGTCCTCTTACTTGGATCGTTTTGAAGATACGTTTGATAATTCCCATTTTTTCAAGAGCTTTTACCGCCTCTGTTGCCTGCTTCTTCGATAATCCGAAAGTGTCTGCCATCTGATCATAGCTACGCTGTAGGTAATCATCACGGAATTTCTTTTTCATACCAATTAACTGTCCACTTTCCTCATCCCGTTCTTCTTTTGGTCGATACCAATATACGATATCAGCCAAAATGTGGATCGCATTATTATGCGGCGCACCATTCGGGTATCTGATTGTCTTAAACCACACCATAGGAATTACATTTCCTGTAAAATTCATGGTTCCAACTTCATCCACAATGGGATTTCCCGTTGAATACCGAAATGTCTTTTTATATCCCATCCTTTCCCTCTTTCCGCAATTTATTATTTACTTCAAAGAGAGCCTTTGTTATACTGAAATTGCGATGTGAGTATAGTAAGGCTCTGCTTTGCTTACTCCGAAATGCCCTTGTTACCAGCAGGGGCATTTTCTTTTATTCCTGCCATCTTGTCCAGCATATCCGCCACTTTTTCCTGTTCTGACGGATATAAATGTCCATAAGTATTCAATGTGATACGAATATCTTTATGTCCAAGGCGTTCTTTAATAATCATAGGCTGAACCCCAAGATGTATAAGGTAGGCACAACTTGAATGTCTTAGGTCGTGGACGCGAATATATTTGACTCCCGCTTTATCCGCATGGCGTTTCATCACATGCTGTACTGCCTCCGGCACAACTGCAAAAATCCTTTCATCTGCGGGCAGCTTATACATAGATGCCATATATGCTTTCAGTTCTTCCGCCAAAAATTCAGGAATGATTACCGTCCGCACAGATTCCCTTGTTTTAGGTTCCGTAATCTCGTCTTTTCCCTTGTGCCGGAAATATGTCTTAGTAATAGATATTCTCCTGTTTACCGTGTCAATGTCCGATGCAGTGAGCGCTAGGGCTTCACCAATCCTGCAGCCACTGTAAAACAGCAGGTCAAACAAAACGTGATATTTATTCCCCAAATCAAAAGTCTCGATAAAACAATTAAATTCATCTAATGTCCAAAATTGTAACTGCTTTTTATCTGCATCTGCCCTGCCCATGCGTTTTACTTTCGTGCAGGGATTATCTTTTAAGTTGTAAATCTTTGTGGCATGGGTAAATAACGCTGTCATCTGATTTTGAAGCATACGCTGATAAGTTTCCTTAAATCCTTTGGAGCGGATTTCGTTCTGCCACTGGATAATATCCGCTGGAGTTATATTATCCATAGCCTTATTGCCCAACAGCGGAATAATGTGATGCTCGATCATGTAACGCTTATTCCGAATCGTACGCTGTTTCAACTCACCATCTTTATCCCTGAAATATACCTCTACAAAATCTGCCAGCTTCATGTTCATATCTGTTTTTGAAGCTAACAGCGCATTGCGCTCCCATTCCAAGGCTTCTTTTTTACTCGCAAATCCCCTTTTTTTCTTATGCTTTTTCTTGCCCTGCCAGTCCTCTACCCATATCTGAGAAGTCCAAGTGCCTTTTTCTGTATCTTTCGATACTGCCATTCTTCAATCACTCCCTTCTTTATACGATATTTCTTTTTCCGAAGTAAAATCTTTCACTCCAATATGTACGGGGTACTTTTGCCTGTACCGTCATATATCCGGCAGCCGCCAACTCTTCGTTAAGCTGACGGATAATGCGATACCCTTTCTGCTTTGACACGCCCAGCTCCTGAGCGACATCATCAACAGTCATCATATAGTTTGTCTTTTCCATGTCAGTTCTCCTTTCGCATTATATTTTCTCTAATTATGCATTTCGTATTTAGATTAATCTTATATTATTACTCATTGCGTATTTTGTCAATACTATTTTAAAATTATTTTTTGATATTTACGAATTGCATAATACATTGTGCAATGGTATAATACTGTTTATAAGACAGATTAGGAATTGGAGGCATTATCATGGAGGAATTGTTAGTTTATGCTATTTTGCTTTATGAGGAATTAGCAACAGAAACCGACTACAATAAACGGCTTGATGAATTATTTCTCAACAACCCCGAAAACGATGATTTTCTTTATTTGGAATGGGAAACAGACATAAAAAAAGCTATTATTTATATAAGGACACATATTGATTACAAAAAGCTTGACCTTGAACGGTTTGGCAGAATTTTAATGAGCAAATTAGAGACGATTTATGCAAACTGCTCGGATATTGAATATTTTGCAAATCGAATGTATAGCTTATGGGAAAGTCTTCCCGGAAATATTCAGGACATAGAACCATTTTGGACTCTATGCTATGCCGATGACCTTTTATCATGGGGAGACGAAAAACAGACCAGAAACATTTATGAACATATGCTAAGTTACTATAAGGATTAAGTTAATATAACAAAAAATTGAAAAGCTGCGTAAAAGTGTTGAAAGGAAACATAGACATAAAAAATGAATTCAAAAACCTCCAGTTTATTTTAAGAACACATTTATAAAAATGAAATAAAAAACATTTAACAGAAAGGAATGTAATTACATGGGTTATGGTCAAAATCTAAAAGATATTTTGGACAACAAAGGCATGACAGTAAAAGAACTTGCACTAAAAGCAAAGATAGCACCGACAACGCTTTATTCGATTATCCAGCGGGACACTGCCATCCGCTTTGACACTGCACTTAGAATTTCTAATATATTGGATATCCCCATCAGTTCTATCTGCAAAGATAATCCCTATGACGATATCGAAACCTTACCAACTCTTCCGTCTGACAATGAAAAGTGGAATATTAACAGCCATAAGAACGCCTATATATCAGATCGTACTGCCCGTATCTTGAAAAAGTTTGATTACACAGAGCTGCCTATGGTAGATCAATTGATTGCGGATTTATATGTGCTAGACGATATAACCAGACGTGATCTGTTTGAATATGCAAAAATGCTGAAGAAAAATCATACTTCGCCTGAAAGAGCCGCTGATTTGAAGGATATAAAGTAGAAAAATAATGCAGGAATAAAATATCGTAGTCATTTTGTAGCCACTTTGGTTCTCTAAAGTAGCTTTCCACGTAAAAAGGCTTTCGGAGAAATCCCCGAAAGCCTTGATTTTACTAAATAAATTTCAATTACTCGATGATAGTAGCAACCCTTCCTGAACCAACAGTTCTACCACCCTCACGGATAGCGAATGTAAGTCCCTGTTCCATAGCGATTGGATGAATCAGCTCAATTGTCATCTCAACGTTATCACCAGGCATACACATATCTGTACCATCTGGCAGATTGCAGACACCTGTAACGTCTGTTGTTCTAAAATAGAACTGTGGTCTATAGTTATTGAAGAACGGTGTATGACGTCCACCTTCATCTTTTGTCAACACATAAACCTGTGCTGTAAATTTCTTGTGGCATGTAACTGTACCAGGCTTAGCGAGAACCTGTCCTCTCTGAATCTCTGTTCTCTGAATACCACGAAGCAATGCACCAATGTTATCACCAGCACGAGCCTCATCAAGAAGCTTTTTGAACATCTCAATGCCTGTACAAACTGTCTTCTTTGTCTCTTCACTGATACCAACAATCTCAACTTCCTCATTAAGGTGAAGTGTACCACGCTCAACACGACCTGTCGCAACAGTACCACGTCCTGTGATTGTGAAAATATCCTCGATTGGCATAAGGAATGGCTTATCTGTATCACGTACAGGCTCAGGAATATGCTCATCAACAGTATTCATCAGCTCGATAATCTTATCACCCCACTCACTGCTAGGATCTTCCAAAGCCTTTAATGCAGAACCCTTAACAATAGGGCAATCTGTAAACTCATACTCCTCAAGCTGCTCTGTTACTTCCATCTCAACAAGCTCGATCAACTCTGGATCATCAACCATATCGCACTTGTTCAAGAATACAACAATTTTAGGAACACCAACCTGACGAGAAAGAAGAATATGCTCCTTTGTCTGTGCCATTACACCATCCGTTGCAGCAACAACAAGGATAGCGCCATCCATCTGTGCAGCACCTGTAATCATGTTCTTTACATAGTCAGCATGGCCCGGGCAGTCAACGTGTGCATAATGTCTGTTCTCTGTCTCATACTCAACGTGTGCAGTATTGATTGTAATACCACGCTCTCTTTCTTCTGGAGCCTTATCAATATTCTCGAAATCTGTAGCTACGTTACCTGCAACTCTAGCAGCCAATACCTTTGTAATCGCAGCTGTCAATGTTGTTTTACCATGGTCAACATGTCCGATAGTACCAATGTTGCAATGGGGTTTACTTCTTTCAAATTTAGCCTTTGCCATTCTAAAAGTCCTCCTTAAAAAACTTACTATAAATTATAACTTAACCCAACTATTCTCATTATAGTCAAAATATAGGAATTTTTCAAGCACTATTTATAAAATACCTGCTGAAAAGCCCTTTATTATTACTATTCACGGCATGCGATCCACTCATAGTAACGATTCGGGGCAATAATTGAGGTTTTACTTCGCAAAAATCGCCCCCCTCATTTCTAAATCATGTTCTCACGGAATACGCAGTTTGTGCACATTCCTGACCCGTGAAAAGTAATCTTTTATTTACATTACTGTTCGCGATCCCCTGTCATCTCGTTCAACATACCCTGTTAAATATGATATTATAAAGTGTGAACAATAATCATTATTTTGTTTTTGCCGCAAGTACCTTTTCCTGTACCTGCTTTGGAACCTGCTCATACTTCTCAAAGAACATAGAGTAGTTTCCGCGTCCTTGTGTCTTAGAACGCAAATCTGTAGAATAACCAAACATCTCTGCAAGCGGCACATAACCTCTAACAATCTTTCCACCGCCAAGGTCATCCATGCCTTCAATCCGTCCGCGACGCGAATTGATATCGCCAATTACATCACCCATATATTCCTCAGGCATTGTTACTTCAACCTTCATAATTGGCTCAAGAAGCACCGGCGCTGCCTTCTGCATTGCCTCTTTAAATGCAAGAGAACCTGCAATGTGGAATGCCATTTCTGATGAGTCCACCTCATGATACGAACCGTCAAATACGTTTGCATATACGCCAACCACAGGGAATCCGCCAAGAATACCAGCCTGTGTAGCCTCCTCAATTCCTTCGCCGACAGCCGGAATATATTCCTTTGGAATCGCACCGCCGACAACAGAAGATTCAAACTTGAAGAGTTCTTCGCCATTTGCATCCATTGGAGCGAACCGCACTTTACAATGACCATACTGTCCACGTCCACCGGACTGCTTCACATACTTAGAATCAACTTCTACCTCTTTTGTAATAGCCTCCTTGTAAGCAACCTGTGGTGCACCGACATTTGCCTCAACCTTAAACTCACGAAGAAGTCTATCTACAATAATCTCAAGATGAAGTTCACCCATACCGGCAATAATCGTCTGTCCAGTCTCCTGATTGGTGTGCGCGCGGAAAGTCGGATCTTCTTCTGCAAGCTTTGCAAGTGCCTCTCCCATCTTTCCTTGTCCTGCCTTTGTTTTCGGCTCAATAGCAAGCTCAATAACTGGCTCAGGAAATTCCATCGACTCTAAAATTACAGGATGCTGATCATCACAGATTGTATCTCCTGTTGTTGTAAACTTAAATCCAACTGCTGCCGCTATATCTCCAGAGTATACTTTATCTAACTCCTGTCTCTTGTTCGCATGCATCTGTAAGATACGTCCTACACGCTCCTTCTTATCTTTTGTAGCGTTCAATACATAAGAACCGGAATTCATTGTACCTGAGTACACTCTAAAAAATGCAAGTTTACCAACAAATGGGTCCGCCATAATCTTGAAAGCAAGTGCTGAAAATGGTTCCTCGTCCGAAGAATGACGCTCAACTTCATTGCCCTCTAAGTCTGTACCTTTGATAGATGGAATATCTGTCGGTGCTGGCATATAATCGAGTATTGCATCAAGAAGTTTCTGTACACCTTTATTTCTGTATGCAGATCCACAGCAAACTGGAACCGCTGTACATTCACATGTACCTTTTCTCAAAGCAGCTTTTAACTGCTCAATAGTAGGCTCCTCACCCTCAAGATACATCATTGTCAGATCGTCATCCAACTCACAAATCTTTTCAATCATCTCAGAGTAATAAAGTTCCGCCTCATCTGCCATATCTTGTGGAATCTCTGTGATTGTGATATCGTCACCCTTATCATCATTGTAGATATAGGCTTTCTTCTCCATCAAATCAATGATTCCTTTAAAATCGTCTTCTTTACCAATTGGTATCTGAAGAATAATTGCATTTTTACCTAATCTTGTCCGAATCTGGTCTACCGCACCATAGAAATTAGCTCCCAATATATCCATCTTATTGATAAATGCCATTCTAGGTACATTGTAGGTATCAGCCTGACGCCATACATTTTCTGACTGCGGCTCTACGCCACCCTTCGCACAGAAAACGCCTACAGCGCCGTCCAACACACGAAGGGAACGCTCAACTTCTACTGTAAAATCCACATGGCCCGGAGTATCAATAATATTGATACGATGCTCCAAAGCACCCTCCTGTGGCTTTGCATTCTCCTGATGTGTCCAGTGACATGTCGTAGCGGCTGATGTGATTGTGATACCTCTTTCCTGCTCCTGCTCCATCCAGTCCATAGTCGCAGTACCCTCATGGGTATCACCAATCTTATAATTAACACCGGTATAGTATAAGATACGCTCTGTAAGAGTAGTCTTACCAGCATCAATATGCGCCATGATACCGATGTTTCTGGTTCTCTCTAAAGGATATTCTCTCCCAGCCAAAGTTCTTCCTCCTTAAAAATTTAGAAACGATAATGTGCGAAAGCCGAGGATTTCGCGCACAATATTGAATACAGTTAGAATCTGTAATGCGCAAAAGCCTTGTTTGCCTCTGCCATTTTGTGCATATCTTCTTTTCTCTTCACTGCTGCACCTGTATTGTTTGATGCATCCAGAATCTCATTCGCAAGTCTTTCCTCCATGGTCTTCTCGCCTCTCTTGCGTGCAAAAAACACCAACCAGCGAAGTCCCAATGTCTGACGACGGTCCGGCTTTACTTCAAGTGGAACCTGGTACGTAGCACCTCCGATACGTCTTGCCTTACACTCAAGCATTGGCATAATATTATTCATCGCAGACTCAAATACATCCAATGCCGGTTTCTGTGCCTTCTCTTCTACTCTGGAAAATGCTCCGTATACGATCTTCTGGGCTACACCCTTCTTGCCATCTAACATAACATTGTTGATAAGCTTGGTAACCACTTTATTACCGTAAATAGGATCTGCTAATACGTCTCTTTTTTGAATATGTCCTTTACGTGGCACGATTCTTCCCTCCTTAATTACTGATAGCGCACCCGTCCAACTGGCGGATTGTCCACTATTTGATTAAATCAACGGTACTCACATTTTTAAAACTTTGTGTTCGCGCGGTTTTCTTTTATGACCTTTTTATGAAAAAAGGTGTTCTATCAGAATCCCAACACTAATTAGTTTTTTGTGGTACATGGTAAATCATGCGAATCTTATGCGCTGCCAAATCCATACGAATTTGCACAGAGACACAAATTTGCCGCATGAAAAATCAATGATCTTTCATGTTATTTACCTGCTTTTGGTCTCTTAGCTCCATATTTAGAGCGAGCCTGTTTTCTGTTAGCAACTCCCGCAGTATCAAGCGTACCTCTGATAATATGGTATCTTGTACCTGGTAAGTCCTTAACACGGCCGCCCCTGATCAGTACAACACTGTGCTCTTGTAAATTGTGTCCCTCACCTGGAATGTAGCTTGTCACTTCCATACCATTGGAAAGACGAACTCTGGCAATCTTTCTGAGTGCTGAGTTAGGCTTCTTCGGTGTTGCGGTCTTCACTGCTGTACAAACGCCTCTCTTCTGAGGAGCAGAGGTATCTGTCGCTTTCTTTCTAAGAGAATTGTATCCTCTCTGGAGAGCTGGTGCAGTAGACTTCTTAACTGTTTCCTGACGTCCTTTTCTTACTAATTGGTTAAATGTTGGCATTCTTTTTCACCTCCTGTTATTTTCAAAACTAAATGCCAAAACAATTAGGCACATTACATGCGGTATTTTACACACATGCTAGATTATTATACGTTTATGCTTTCAGAATGTCAATCTTTTTTTTAAATATAATAAAATATTACTATTCAGCCATGCCATTCATAAGTCGCCACAATGTACAATTTTATTAATGATATTCAGTCTTTGCTGGCGACTTATTTGATGACAGGCGTCCGCCCTATAGAATTAATTGTACAAATTGTTCTTAGTGAGCAAACTCCCGCGTACAATTTGCACAATCAATTCTGCATGGCTGAATTGTAACCATAAAATAAATCTACAATTCTCTGTTTACAAATGTTTTTAAAACGCGTACTATATAATAGGTAGATTTCAATTTTATTATTTGTCAACGAGGTTATAATTATGGGAATGTTTTTGATTGCTTTGAAAATTATAGTATCCATAGTCACCCTAACAATTTTGTACCTAATCTCAATCAAACCGCGTCTTTATGGACGTCCTGACTACAGACCATTCTTTGGACATATGTACGCTCACCGCGGACTACATAACATGAATCCAGCAATACAACGTCTAAAAAATATTGGACAGCCTGCCAAAGATACCGAAAAAGAAGAAGGCTGTTTTCCTGAAAATTCTTATGCTGCCATCAAGCGCGCCGCTGATTTGGGCTACGGCATTGAATTTGACGTGCACCTCACAAAAGATGATATTCCAGTGGTTTTTCATGACGATACTTTAAATCGCATCTGCGGCGTCAAAGGAAATCTGAGAGATTACACATTTGAGGAACTTCAACAATTTCGTCTGCTTGGAACACAAGAGTGTATTCCTGCTTTTGCGGATATCTTAAAAATGATAGATGGTCGTGTTCCATTAATTATAGAATATAAAGTTGAAAAAAATGCAGACAAGCTCTGTCGTATCTGCGACGGCATTCTCTCTAACTATAAAGGGTTGTATTGTATTGAATCGTTTCATCCGCTGGCAGTACGCTGGTACAAAATTCACAGACCAAACATTGTGCGTGGACAACTCTCGGAAGATTTTACAAAACAAAAATTAAATATCCCCTATTTTTTGCTCTCTCATCTTATAGGAAACTGTTATGCATCGCCTGATTTTATCGCCTACAACTGCAAACATAAAAATGAACTTTCCAGAACTATCTGCCGTAAGCTTTACAAAAGTTTGAGTATCGCATGGACTGTCCGCTCACAGGAAGAACTTGACAAGGTTTCTCCAAGTTTTGATCTGTTTATTTTTGAGGGATTTGCCCCAGAAAGTCAAGAAGAAATTGTGTGAAAAATTGCCAAAAAATAAACAAAGTATAAATAATAGCCAATTTTTTCTTTCAAACCCGTTTCCTTTTTTGTAATATTTAACAATTTTTCTAGATATGTCCATAATATTCTGATTTTAGCTTGAATTTATATAGAAAAACATGTATATTAAAAGTATTCAATAAGGTATCCTGTGTGGATACTGCGCTGCCTTTGTATCTTAGGAAATGTTCCTCCTGCGGCATCTATATTGTTGAAACCGCAGGGTCACATGCTATGAAAGTGTACTTTCCTTTTATAATCACTGTTCCCTAAACCAATAGCTTCTCGGAGTCTATATCAGGAATTAGGAGGATTCCAGTATGAAAGAATTATTAAAAGAAATGGATTTCACAACTCTGAAAAACAATTTTGACGAAATATGCGATGAGATAAATAAAGGCAATGAGACGGTCACGCTCACATTAAAAAGCGGTCGTAAGGTTTTTATAATGCCAGAGAAAAACTACGATAACATTTCCCGTTATGTAATAGACAATAATTCGGTAAATATCCTTCATTGAAATATTGTTTACAGATATTTTACTATTTAACCAAAAATGCAGCCCTTATGAGCTGCATTTTTATTTAAAATCTCTTTCTTGTTCATAAAACATGTGTAACAACAAATGTTACTCTCCCACTCGATTTCTCGCCGTGGATATCCGTTTTTCTCGAACTGTCGTTCTCTTATAGCAGATGGAATACATTACTGCTGAGAGCAATAACGCAAGGAGTACATCAAGCATAGAATGCTGTTTGATAAGCACTGTTGAAAAAATAATGCTCACGCCAAGCACAATCATTCCGGCCTTGACAACTCGATGGTTTGAAAAACATCTGCTTCGCCACGCGGCAATTATAATTGCAACAGAGTTATATACGTGAATGCTTGGAAGAATGTTTGTCGGTGTGTCAGTCGCATAAAGATTTTTAATTAAATCAATAAAAATATTGTCATGCACAAATGTCTTTGGCCTCAAATTATGTCCATTTGGAAACACCGCTGACACAATGATAAAGATTGTCATTCCTGCCATTAAAAAAGCGACAAGTTTCTCACTCTCTTCCTTATCCCATATACACAGCAAGACGACTGTGAGTGCCACGTATGGAAACCACAACAGATAAGGCACAATAAATATTTCACAAAATGGAATATAGGCATCGATTCCAAAATTAATCTCGTGTACTGCCACATTTCTTCTCTCAAGATAGAAAAAAGCAGCGAGATAAACCACTGCATATACAGTCATAACAGCCAAAGACTTATATTGTAATATCAGCCCTACTGTCCATTTGTAGATGCTATTTTTCTTTATTTTCACAATATTTCCCTCCACAATGCCAAAATGTACTATAAAAAGTCAAACTTTTTATCACACATCAAAAGCATTTCCAAAAACAATTCTTTTTATGAACTGTTCCTCATTATAGAGTATGCATTGTATAAAGTCAACTTCCAATTGCAATCTTTTGCATTCTTCATAAAATCTTAAGGAAACCAAAAGAAAATAGGATACACTTTTATTTTTTAATGCAAAAAAGTATTCCGTGTGAATTACATAAAAACGTTTTTATATAATTCACACAGATAATATTATAAATTTCTATTTTTTATATACATAATGATATATCTTTTGCTTTGACAGAAAATTAGCAAAAATAAATTCACAATTCTTTCCCAAATTTTTTGTAAAAAATTTTATCTGTTTTCCATAAATTGATATTTGATTATTTCTTCTATTTCAAGTACACTAAATAAGTGAGAACTAATCTACTGTAAACAAGAACCTATTAGCAAACGACAAAAGTATTTACTGTTTCTTCTACCACTGCTTTAATATATATTTTTGGAGGTTTTACCCGTTATGAAATTAGATATGCATTGCCACACGAAAGAAGGGTCTATGGATGGAAAGATTCCAATCGCTGAGTATATTGAGATTTTAAAATCCAAAGGCTTTCAGGGTATGCTTGTAACAGATCATGATTCGTATAATGGTTTTCGTAAATATCGTGATTCTTTAAAGAATTCCATTAGTGATTTTACTGTTCTGAAAGGAATTGAATATGACACTATTGATGCAGGACACATTCTTGTAATTCTGCCTGAAAACGTAAAACTTCTCTTGATGGAATGCCGTGGACTTCCTGTAAAAGTTCTGCAAGATGTAGTTCACCGACATGGCGGCATTCTGGGTCCTGCACATCCGTGCGGGGAACGCCATCTAAGTATTACACGCACGCGCGCCTACAAAAAAAATCCTGATATTATGAGACAGTTCGACTTTCTGGAAGGTTTTAATGCCTGCGAATCACAGGAATCGAACATGGACGCACGCAGACTTGCCTTCCAGTACAATCTGCCAATGTTTGGTGGCAGTGATTCCCACCATCCAGATTGTGTAGGTACTGCCTACACAGAATTGGAATCCGATATTACCTGCGAATCTGAACTAATTGGGTATATAAAAGACAAAAAGAATGTAAAATATGGAGGAGAGTACTATCAAGGTACTGTAAAAGGAAAACTTGGTGTTTTCAACCATGTCCTTATCGAAGGATTCTGGGTGTACAATCACTTTGCAAGTATGTATCGCCATCACAAGAGAAAACTTGCTCTTTCTTTACTAAACCAGTAACATTTAATCTGTTACATAAACATAGGGGAAGCAATCTTCCCCTACGCAATTATAGAAAACACAAATATCATTTACTACAATTAAATTTCATATCCACTCCGCAATCTGCGTGTGTGCATATCCATCAATTTATGTCGGTACTCATCATCTGTAATCACTTGCTCCAAGGTATCCATATCCCCCTCCTCAAGCAATGTTTTTAACAGCTCATTATAATTTTTTATAATGTTTCGTTCTAAAAGTTCCATCTCATTTAATTCTTTCTTTTCTTCCGCCATTGTTTATCCCGCCTTTCCTGTTTTATAGCAGACGCTCTCTAAATTCTTCGCTCTGCCTTTCCTGGTGTGAGTATCCTAAATGTACCGCTTCCTGGTTCAAACACTACAGTTCTTGGAAAATACTCTCCCACATCAGAAGCAAGCAGCGGTATCTGCAGTTCAGCAAGTTTTTCCTTCACTGCATTCACATTTCTCGAAGAAATATCAGTACTCTCAGGTACTTGCTCACACCGAATCATATGTGCGCCACCTGCAATTTTCGCTACTAGATGGTCTCGTTTTGCCCCTTGCTGCATCAGAGTGCTGATCATCTCATCAAGCCCTGTGTCCGCATACTTTGCCGCGATAAAATGCTCCCCTTTTGTCGTACTATGATGTGGAAGCATCACATGAAGTAATCCACCCACCCCCGTATGTGGATCTCTCAGCGCAACACCGATACACGATCCCAAATCTTTTGTCATTAACTTCTTTTCCCCTCTGGCTGTCTTATAATCTCCCATGTTAACGACAATCATACTTTCTAGTTCCGATACTGTAAATGCTGCCACTTTAAAACCTCCATTAAAAATTTCTTAAAATTCCATTAAATTCCATACTCTAATTATACCAAATTTGTCAAACCTTTCAAGAAAAATTTTTTTAAAGAGCATTACAGTTCAGCCTTTGGCTTCCTGTTACAAGCATCAAGCCATACAAAACCACTTCGTGGTGGCTTGATGCATCTCAACTACTACGTTATTTCACGGACTTTGCAGTGAATGTAAAATCCTGAGGCTGAATTGTAACGAAAGAACAGCAATGTATATTCTTGACCCATAAATAGTGGCAGCGTGTCTATATCGGTCAATAGTCCACTCAATTTTCCGTGACGCTGCCCTTGCAATTGTGCTATAATTTTTTCATAAAAAATTGATATTTTCACCGAAAGGAGTTGTAACGTTTATGCAAACTATCATTGACACGATAACGTTGCCATTAAACTATGCCTACTTTCATTTGGGCGATGTACCAGATGCATGGCAGGCATGGCATGAGGACAAAGATTGGGAACTGGTCACACTTCCCCACGACTGGTCAGTACACATGCCATTTTCTAAAGAGTATTCCAGTGGAACCGGATATCTTGCCGGTGGTATTGGATGGTATCGCATTCATATTACCCCGAAGGAAGCGTGGAAAGGAAAACACATTTGTATTCATTTTGACAGCATTTATAAAAACAGTCGTGTCTGGTGCAACTCCACCTACTTAGGAGAACGTCCAAACGGGTATATCTCATTTTGTTATGATATTTCTGATAGTTTCCATTTTAATGCCGATAATGTTATCAGCGTGTATGTTGACAGATGTGAACTATCTGATTCACGCTGGTTTACTGGCTCTGGCATTACAGGCAGAGTCACATTAGAGATATCCGAAAATATTTATCCAGTCAACAATGGTATCTTTTTTCACACTCCCAAAATTAGTGATAATATTGCAGAATATGAAATTGTAAACGAACTGGTGAACACAACTGACAAAAATAAACTTCTCACTATCACAAACGTTATTTTTGACGCCATGGGAAAACTTGTGAGCGAGGCTGTCTCACAGACCACCGTCATGTCTCATGCTGTCATTCAAGTAAAAAATACAGGAACCATTCCTAATCCAATGCTTTGGTCGCCAGAAGTTCCCTGTCTTTATACTATCAAAACTTATTTCTCTTATGAAAAATCATATCAAGTACATGAAATGAAAGTTGGAATCCGAAGTTTTCGCTTTCATCCAGACAAAGGTTTTTACCTCAACGGAAATCCCTATCTATTCAAAGGAGTCTGTCTACACCATGACGCTGGCTGTCTAGGCGCTGCTGTAAACTACGAAGTTTGGTGTCGCTGCCTAATCAAACTGAAAAAAATGGGCTGCAATGCTATTCGCATGAGTCATAATCCCCATACTCCAGAACTGTATGCGTTATGTGATGTTCTCGGCTTTCTTGTGATTGACGAGGCATTTGATGAATGGGAAGGTCCCAAAAACAAATGGTGTCAGGGACACAATGTCTATCCGCCAAAACATCAAGGATATTATACAGACTTTCCCATATGGCATGAGCGCGATCTTATAGACATGATTCTGCGTGACCGCAATCATCCAAGTGTTATTCTATGGAGCATTGGAAATGAAATTGACTATCCCAACGACCCATACTGTCACCCAACATTTACTGAAATGACTAGAAACAATGATAACAATAAACCAGAATCAGAACATCCGTATCATTCTGACAGACCAAATATGGAACGGCTTACAGCATTGGCAAAACATCTGTGCAATATTGTAAAATCTGTAGACACTACGCACCCTGTAACTTTGGCTGCCGCCTTTCCAGAACTTTCCGCAAAACTTGGTTTTATTAGCTCGCTGGATGTTGTTGGATATAACTACAAAGAAAATTTATACGAAGAACATCATCTTGCTTTTCCAGACAAGCCTTTCTTTGGCAGTGAAAACGGACATCGCCTGAAAGATTGGAAATCTGTAACCGATAATCAATATATTTCTGGACAGTTTTTGTGGACAGGAATTGATTATCTCGGGGAAGCACACGGCTGGCCAATCCATGGATCTGGCGCAGGACTGATGACACTGGCAGGCTTTGAAAAACCTGGATATTATCGCAGGCAGAGCCTATGGAGTACAGAACCAATGATTCATCTCACCACGGTGAGAAAAACTGACAGTTGTGTCACTTCTTGGGGTGAAACAACCTCTGACCCATACGCATGTGAATTTGCTGCCTCGTGCGAAAACTGGAATTATTGTGCCGGAGAATTGGTGACGGTTAAATGTTACACAAACCTGAAATCCATTGAATTATCTCTAAATGGAAAAAGTCTTGGCACCTATGAAAAAGATTTCAATCAAGATTGTATTATTACAACGATTCCTTTCCAGCCTGGAATCTTGACTGCAAAAGGCAGAGAAAATGACACTTGTGTCAGTCACAGTCTATATACTACGCTGACTGCTTGTTATATGGAAATACAAGAGTATGTTCTATCCAAAGAAGTTATGAAAATTATCACTGATGTTGTCGGATATTATAATCCAATCCATCAGCTTGAAGTCACAATGCTAGATGGAAATGGCAGACGGGTATATCACGATTCTTCCCTGCTCACAGTAACTATCCAAAATGGAACCTTACTTGGCATTGAAAACGGCGACCTTGCCGATGTGACAGAATACACCGCCAATTACCGTAGAGTCTACAACGGACAACTCATTCTGTATGTTGCAGAAAATGACAACACTTCCGCAGATACACCATTGACTGTAACTGTACATGGAGATATGGTTCAGACAGAAGTATTTGTGATAAATCTTTAATTTTAAAATCGAGTAGGAGAGATTTTCCCCCTACTCGCTACGCCGCCGATGCGCCACTTTTAGTGGCATATTTCCGCTGCATCAGTGTGTGCATAAATAAACCACTAACACGATTACATTTCGGAATTATAGAAAAATAACTGATATAGATAACACAGAATATTTCTTCGAGAATGCATATCAAAAAGCATAGACGTAGAGGACTATGCTTTTTGATATGCATTCTCGAAGAAATAAACAAGTCAAGATGTATCAGTTATTTTCTTACAGTTTATTATTATAAAGCTCCCTTTTCGGAAAATTGTTCCCACTGCTTAACATTTGAAATAAAATGCATATTCTTACGTATAATTACTGGATTTGTACCGGAATTTATCTTAATCCATTCGCAAATACCCATGAATAAAACATTTCTTTTGGAGGTTTTGCGTATTCATAATGAAAGCAGGAGGACGTAGTCTCAATAATATTTATTGATTGTTCAAGTACTTCTCCGATTGATTTACCCGCAACATCAATTTCAAATTCGTTAATAAGAGGATTTCGCTTAATATTTTTTTCGTTCATCTTTTTCTGTAGTTCAAAATCTATAAGTCCATTATTGGGACGGTTTCTCATCTGTTCTTGAATTTGATGCAAATCACTGCATACGAGTTTTATTGTGATAAAATCAGTTCCTTTAAAAACAATAGGAATATCAGCTGTTCTTAAATCATCAATATCAGAAGCAATTATATTTTTATAACCAAGCCTATGAAAACACATAAGCATTGCCACCTGATTTTCCCAGCAAGTAAGTTCCTCAAGCTCTCCAGTCATTGGCTCGCTGCCATCTCGTGAAATAAAATCAGGTACCATATGCTGTTCTATACATGTCGTTTTATAGTGCTCAAGCAGTCCGTTAGCTAAAGTGGTTTTACCTATACCACTTGCTCCCGTGACAAAAATAAAATCTTTCATATCCTTAACTCCACAAATTTTGATTTATATACTTGATTATAAAATATATGCCTGATGCTTGCAATGCATATATAAGCTCGTTTTCCATGGGTACACAATTCCGAAAAGGGAGTTATAAAGATGAAATAATTCTATTTAATACTCTATGTATAGATTCTTCTAGTTGAGTCTCACTCCATCCAAGCTCCCAACCACTTTCTATAGGAACATCAGAAATCACATAAATAGCTGTGGCTAGACAATTGCGATATGTTGCAACTGTAAATAAACCAACGCCCTCCATCTCCACACATAAGGCACCTTTCCCTCTATATTCCCTAATCTGTCCCCATGTTTCCATATATCCAGCATCCGTTGTCCAATGTATTCCCCGCCGATATGCAATTTTATTATCAGAAAACTCTTTACATAATTCATTTGTTAATTCCTTTGACGATTTAATAATGTCCAAATCATATCCATATAGACGGGCAACTGCGGTGTCATTGTATGCACCATCTGTTATAACAATATCTCCTGGTCGCATATCTGTCTGTAATCCACCGACAAAACCTACATGAATTAATTCTTTTACACCACCCGCTATGAAATCCTCAACTTGTGTGGCTATTGCTGGAGAACACATATTTCCTCTTACAAAACCAATATTTTCATTTGCATTAAAAACATAGAGTTCTCCTCCTAAAGGATATTTATAGGTTCCACAATTCTTTAAGAGCATTTTATCATAAAAGCTGTCCGCCAATAAATAAACTCTTTTTGGCACTTTAATTGTATCAATATCAAAACCTTCTTTTTTTAATTCAAGGCTAACTAATTTTCTAGGATCTGTCAAAACCTCATTTTTATCCATTTCGTTCCCTCATTAGATTTTATATCACCAACTAAGGAACTATTCAGAAATTACTCATGACAATTACTTGTCTAAATGTCACAAGTAATTTCTGAACAGTTCCTAAATCAATTTACATCTTGCTTCCCAAACTGTTTTGGTTTCTTTGTATTTCACACAGATAGAAATTTTGTATAAAAAACAGACCATGCTATTACTGTTTCCCGTCTTGCATGCGTTTTGGCATAAAAATTTCTCGTCCTAACTCCACCAGAATCAAAAGAGTCACTGGCCCTAAAATAAAGCCGCCTATCCCATAATAGATAATCCCTGCATAAACAGAAATCAAGATTGCCACTGGCGAAAACTTCAATCCATTTCCCAGCAATCGCGGCTCCAAAAATTCCCGAATCAACACACAGGCAAAATATGTCAAAAGAACAATCACACCGCTGCCTATATTACCTCTTAGAAAACTCATAACCCCCAGCGGAATCAGCACAATTCCAGTTCCTATAAACGGCAGAAAGTCCATAAATCCCGCAAAGAGACCATAAAACCAACCTTCTTTAGAACCACTTAGATACAAACCAATTGTCGCGGTAATACTGATGCACAAAAGAATAATTGTCTGTGTTTTAAGATACGTTTTTATCATTCCTCCAAGTTTTTTGCCAATGCGTAAAATAATAGATAAAATATGGTCAATTGCAGGCTCAATTGCAGCCAAATTCAAAAGTCCTTGCTGCCAGCCTTCAATTTCTCTTGCAAACAAAACGACACAGATAAAACTCACCACAAGAAAGGTACCTGCGCGCCCTGCCACAGACAGATAACGCAGACTTCCGGTTAACAACCCGTCCCCAGACCTTGAAACACAATCTCTTAACTCTGATGCCCTATCAAACAACCACTGTTCTACAATCCCATGCTGCAGCTGAAAAAAATTTTCAATTTCTGCGCTTACGTCTGTGATAAATTGCGCAATGCTATTTGTCCAAAAATCCGCATTCTGTACAACCATGCGCGCTTTACTAATCAAAAAAGTTCCAATTCCCACAATAATTAGTGCTGCAATCAAAATAATACCAAATAAAATTCCTCCCGCCATAAAACCTTTCTGTCCAGATTTTTGCCTGCGCTGACAAAACCGCTGCAAAGGCACCACAATCAGTAGTGCCACCAACAGCGGTAGAAAGTATGGAAGAAGATACTTTAAGGCGAGCAAAACTGACACAGATGTCAGAATGTATAACACCACTCGCTGATAGTCCCCGCGCAATAAAAAGTTCATACCGATTCCCTGCCTTTTACGATATTATGTACAGGACTATCTGTGCTGTTCCCTCTTTATATTGTTTGTAATTCTTTAATTATTATACAACACAAATCCGCTTAAATCCGGTTTTTTCGATGTCTTTTTGTTGCATCAAGCCATGCAAAATCGCTTCGCGATGGCTTGATGCATTTCAATCACCACATTTACTTACGGACTTTGCAGCAATGTGCGAAGTCCTAGATTGAACTGTGACGTCTTTTTCCATTCTCGGGTCAAGCTTACTTGATTGCTGTGCGGCGCCACAATCTCACACTCCGGTGAAAATGACGCAACTGTCACATAATTGCACTCGCCGGTAATTGTTTCCATAACTTGAAGTTCCACGTTGGTCACAGAACAGCGCTCTCCAAAAGACAGATCTTCTAAATATAAAATTCCACTATAATCCTTTGTGCGAGGCAGCAACAACTCTTTCGGCGCTCTATTGTCAAATGACAACACTGCCTTGAGGCTCTTCTCCTGCGCAGTTGTATCCGCCTTGATTTTCAAAGCTGCACCATGACTGATACTCCACGGCTGACTGGTGAGATCGAGTGAAAACTCCTGCGCTTGCGTCATAATACTTCCAGCAACCTGCCTGTCCTCCTCTATATCAGAAAGCGCAACATCATAACCACTGTCGCTCACAGCCACTCTGTACTCATACTCCGTACCAGGTTTCAAACCATTGATAAAAGTCAGCATTCCGCCAGTTGTATTGCTAATAATATAACTCTTTTTGCTCTTAATCCAATCTTCCGCTCCCTTTTCTCTATAAAATACATAGAGATATGAATTGGTATTTATAGGATTGTTTGTAATCATCGCCTTAATGGAAATATAGGAATATCCACTCGCCGCAATAACATTTGTGAGACTTCTGCCGTCTGTCTGCGTCAGTATCTCGCCAGAACAAACTCCGTCGAGTGTAGCTGTGATTGGCGGATACTGCACACTGCTAATACCTGCCATAAATTCATAGACCCTATCAGCATTGATGTCATCCCCCAGATAACTTGTCAACTCAAAATTACACTCTGTCTGATTCTCTGCAAGCAATGTTGTCCGAATATCCCAGTCCACCTCATCCTTCTCCTTGAAAAACAGAACAAGATAGGACCCTGGCGCTGGCACTCCCTCAATCTGAGTCTGCAACGTGATATTGTGTGCCCCTGCAATCTGATTGCCAGTACTCACCCGCACGCCATCAATTTTGGCATCAAATGTGAACGCATAACTTCCGTACTCTTTTCCTTTCATGTCGCGAAAAGAAATGGTATAATTTCGTTCATCTACAAGGCCAGAAATCGTATACCCTGTTGTCTGGTATCCCTTTGACGCATAGAGATTAAAGCTGGAACCATTTTTATAATACGTTCCGTCCTCCTCCTGAATATACGCAAACAGTGTGATATCTTTTGTAATGTTTTCCGTTCTGCCCTTGAGTGCAATTGTGCAGGTTATGGATTCCGAGAGATTTGCAGTGATAGAAATTGCCATCTCTGATTCCTTGGTATAAATGCGCTGATACTGTGTATTGACAAGCGTATTGCCCTCAAAAAGTTCCCATTTAAACCCATACTCTGTGTCTGGCGAGAGTGCAAAATAATCAGCCGCCTGCACAGACACCAAATAGTCTTCCACTGTTGTAAACGCTGTTTTTGTCCGCAACTCTGCATAAAGTTTTGTCTCTTCATTATAATAGTACAATTTGTAACTATATACAGAACTTTTGTTTAGTTCCTTTTTGTCCAGCTCATAGGAAAGTACAGAATCATATGCGCCTGTATCCGCTGTCAAACGCGGATTAATGCATGCTTTTCCCATCTGAAATGTGCCGCGTTTCACAATGCCGGCAATCCGCACTTCATATTCATATCCAGCGCCTTCCTGTAACTCTGTAATACTTCCATTTGCTTTGCTGTCTTTTACAGAAATCACTTTCGTCTCATACGCGCCAAGGGAATTTTTCATCCGATACTTTAGTTTTCCAGTCAGATTGACAGCATTATCTGCTATATGAATTGTGTATTCTGCCTTGGTGCCTTTTTCCCGGCTCTGCTTTATGGAAATAGACAATACACTCTCTGGAAAAGGTGCAGGTTCTGTCTTAACCGTTAAAGTCTTTTCCTTAAAATGCGCGGAATAGCCCGGTTCATTGATCCACATTGTAACAAGATATGGCGTGCTGTGCTCCAAATCAGAAACGGACGCCATAATAGACCACTTATCGCGATTTTTCGCCGCAAGTTTTTCTATATCTGAGACAATCAGTTTGCCGTTTTGGTCTGCAATCTCATAGCACAAGTTAAAATACTCTGGCACATTTCCTGAAAATGAAGTAATATCTGCTCTCAGCGCAACACTATCTGGTCCTGATGCCCTGGCATTGTAGCTTACCACCGCTGGATATTCTTTTGTGTCCACTGTTGTATATGCAAAAGTAACGCCATTTCGATTATAAAACTCAAAATAATAAGTCTGTGCTGGTTCAAGTCCCGTCACCGTAATGCTTGAAATACCATTTATTTGACGTTGTACTGTCACTTCCTTATCATATTCTGCAAGTGGACCATAGCTATATTTCGCCACTGGTTCCACTGCCTCCACCCCAAGCGTAATGCTGTCGTACCCCGCGCGCTTACTCCGAAAAATAAGATTCTCACGAGAACTTCCTGTCTGCATTCTAATTGGATTGCTCTCTGGTATCAGGACAGCCTCAAGCGCCAATGTACTTGCATTGATTAAATACATTGTAAAGTTGTATTCCATCCCTGCCTCTAGTGCATTGATCATTCGTTCCTTTTTTGTTTCTGGCGAAATCTGTTCCTCAATCAATTGATAACCACTCTCACTGCTCCCATATCGAATTTGCCAGTAATAATTCCCGTTGAGCACCGCACCATTCTGAGCGGAAAGTTTTATATCCACCGAAACCGTCCTGCTGGCTGCCCTCCAACCAATCTGGGCTGTAAAATTTCCTGTACTTGCCGTATAGCCGCCACTAGTTTTCCCTACAGATGCCACTTTCACTCCAGATACACCAAACTGAATATTTTTCCCTATCGCAGGTCCACTTTCCACATACATTAACTGCGGATATATGGTTTGCCCTCTTTCCAGATACATCAATACATAGCGCATTGTATTCTGGTAAGTTTGCCCTTTTAGCTTAACACCGTCTACCAGCCGGTCATAAACAGCGAGGGATATTCCGCTCACACTGCTTCCTTGTATGTATAGATTATAGTATCCTGCTTCTGGCGCCGTAAATTCAAACCATTGTACCTCGTTGTGTTTTAAGAGAGCTGCCTTGGAAGTACCATTTTTTATCTCAGCAATGTTATTCAACACAGGATGCACAGCTACAGTCTGCTCCACTGTCGATTCCTCCTCAGTGGTGGTCTCTTCCTCCGTCTCTTCTGTCTCCTCCTCTGTAGTCTCCTCTTCCTCTGTCTCTTTATCCGTGGTCTCTTCCTCTTCTGTCTCTTTTTCCTTGGACTGTTCTTCTGATGTCTCTTCCTCTGTGCTCTGTTGCGTATCTGAAGTCTCTGTTGAGGAAGACTCTTCAGTGTCAGTAGTCTCCGTGCCAGAAGATTCCTCACTGCTTGTTGTCTCCGTGCTAGAAGACTCCTCACTGCTTGTCGTCTCCGTGCTGGAAGGTTCTTCGCTGGAAGGCTCTGTGCTAGAGGTTTCCTCACTGGAGGATTCCTCATTAGAGGGCTCTTCATTAGAGGAATCTTCATTGGAAGGCTCTTCACTGGAAGACTCCTCACTCGTGGACTCTGATTCCTCACTCGAAGACTCCTCGTCAGGTGTTTCCTCACTGGAAGGCTCATTTTCTGGCTCTGAAGGGGGTTCCTCCTTCGACTCTTCTGTATCCTGTGAGGTACTGCTCTCTGTCGCAATTTCTTCTATCACAGTTTCTTCTGCCCCATAACAAACTTGTGGCATACTCGCCGACAAAAGACAACCACACAACAACACTGATATCATTCTGAAAAACATGAACTTCCCTTCCTTTGCAAAATACTGTTTTCATTATAATATAGATTCTACAAATGGGCAAACGAAATAAAAAAAACGTACTTGTAACAGTTCAGCCTTCGACCTCCTGTTACAGACACCAAGCCATGCAAAACCACTCCGTGGTGGCTTGATGCATCTCAACCACTATGTTTTCTTACGGACTTTGCCGTAAATGCAAAGTCCTGAGCTGAACTGTTACACTTCCTTCATCAGTTCGTCAATCTCTGCCAAAATGTCCTTCTTTCGCTCTGTAAACAGCATGTCCTTATTATGTTTAAAGTAGGCTTCACAGCCATATTTGCCAATGAATTGTGATGTGTAACTGTTGATGGTCAACTCCGTCACCAAAATCAAAATCTCTTGACTACCTGCCTCAAAAGCCTCCTCACAAAATTGAAACACATTTGTCAGATTGCTGTCTGTCTGTGAGACAAGTTTTGTGAGTGCTTTTTTTCTCTTGTCAAAGTCTGTTTTTAGAAGCTTAAATGCCGCCTCTCCACTTGCTGGAACCTTTTGGGCAATCAATTTTAATTGATCGTCTAAGGCAGCTATTGTAATGTTCAGTACATACTCCCGATCCGCAGAGAGATTTCCAGCCTTTTTTCCGACAGAAATTGCTTTTTGTTCTGCTGATATCTGCCGCTTGACAACCTCCAGAAAATCCTTCTCAACAACAAAATCCGCCCGCATTAGTTTTAGACAGTTCACAAGCTCCATCACTGCCCCTTCCTGTGCAGAAACTTCACGTAGTCCCCCAATCAATCCATCTATCAGCAAGCCTAAAAGAGACAAACGCTCATCAAATTTTGCCTCCTTAGCACGCTTGACAATCTCTTTCCCAGCCTTTCCAGCCATAATCTTGTCAATTTGATAATCAGATCGATATTTTTTAAATAAATCATAGTACACTGCAAAGCCTTTCGCAATCTTTTTATTCTGCAAATACTGTACAACAAGCTGCTCTGTAACAGGAATCTGCTTTTGCTCATACAATTTTATCATGTCAGAAAGGTCACTCCAGCCACGCGCTGTCACAAAACTTTTCCCGTCCACAGTGGTCTCTATTTTATAAAAGTCATCTTTTTTAATATCCAGATAAGTCGTTATTGCAGGGTGTGTACCTTTGACATAGGCGTATTCTTTCCATGCCTCATAATCCGCTTCCACATCAATGCGCTTTAATCGATCCCATGTCACAATATCAAATTCCCGCACAGAATTATTGTACTCTGGTGGATTTCCTGCTGTGACAACAATCCAACCGCCCGGGACACTGTGGCGTCCAAACGTCTTGTATTGCAAAAATTGCAGCATTGAGGGCGCAAGCGTCTCCGATACACAGTTAATCTCGTCAAGAAATAAAATCCCTTCCTGCAACCCAGTCACTTCCATCAAATCATAAATCGACGCAATAATTTCACTCATTGTATACTCACTGACACTGTACTCCTCACCACCATAATTTTTCTTCACAATAAATGGCAGCCCCAGCGCAGACTGTCTAGTGTGATGCGTCATAGAATAGCTGACTAGACCAATCTGTAACTCCTGTGCAATCTGCTCCATAATTGCTGTTTTTCCAATGCCTGGCGCACCCATTAAAAAAATAGGGCGCTGCCTTTCAATAGGAATCACATAATTTTCAAACTGATCTTTTGTCAGATAAGCTGATACTGCATTTTTAATATCTTCTTTTGCCTGTTTAATATTCATTGTATAACCCCTTTCTCAAATCCCATTTTTATACGCAGTCCCATGCATTCAATACGCTATCATCAATATACTGAAAAGGAAAACCATTTTCTTTACAGAAAGTCTCCGCATAACTTCCCTCAGGACAGTATATCATAAGTTTTGGATTTCTAGGAAATGCCACACCATAGCGATATCGTACTTCACAGGAATAATACTCTTTACATTTTTGGCATTCTTCCGTATTACAATGTTTTGGATCAATTGTCAGATTTTGAACAGACTGCGGTAGGATAACTTCCTCTAAACAGCTACACTTTTCAAATGCCCTTGCTCCAATTTCAAGAACTCCCTCGCACAAATACACTTTTTTCAACTGGTTGCAGTTGGCAAATGCAAACGTACCAACGCTCTTAACTGTTCCAGGAATGATAATTGTTTTTAATGCGTCACATGCCCCAAATGCAAGCATTCCAATCTCCTGAACGCCCTCAGGAATCGTGATATTTTCTAATGCTTTGCATCCTCGAAACGCATTGCTTTCAATTTTTTCCACACCCTTAGGAATCCTGATCTCTTTTAACCTTGACATTTCACAAAATGCTCCATATCCAATTGCTGTAACAATACTCTTTCCTATTTTCTCTGGGACAACAACTTCTGTATCTATGCCTTTATAGTTGGTAATTACCAGTGTACCATCCTCTCTTTTTTTATAACTCCAAATTTTTCTCAGCGCTTCCACAGAATTTGGTGATATATTAAGTTCATGCATCATTTTTTTCTCAGCCTTTTCCTGTTCTGCGGCAAAGTCAGCAGTGCGGTTTTTATAATCCAAAAGCCATGCAAGCGCCTCTGTCTTTTTGTTTTTAGAAGCGTACTCTATGATCTCATCTCGTTTTTTGGGTACGGAAAGCCAGCCTATACGCTCAATCACTGGCAGTGCATCCAAAACATCTTCATCAATTAAATTGCGAATGATTTGGTATTTCTTCATTTTGCCCTGTTGAAAATGGGCAAGAAAATATTCAAATATCTCTAAATCATGAAACCGCTTTTTCGTGATATCAAACATCTTTTCTGTATAGTAGAATGGCTTTCCATGAAGTTCCAAAGCAAGCTGTTGCATAACATCAAGATAGTCCTTATCGGCAAGTTTTCCTGTCAGAGCGCCAAATTCATACCAATATCCATCTGAAGCAATGCCCCCTTCTGTAACTGTATGAATACGTCTGTCAGAAAGCGTAACACCCTGTTTTCTGAGTTCTTCATAAATGACTTTATCCTTTGCAAAAATCGCATAAAACAGCATCTCCTCTGGTTGAAACGAAATTTTTTCTTTCTGTGCAATAAAGTAATTTAACACAGTTATACGCTCTTCATCCGCAAGAAACAACAGCGATTTTCCCACTTCCCGCTTTGCGTTTTTTGTGAATTTCATGCCTTTGAGACAGCAAGCACCCTTTAATTCGCCGCGAAACACTTTCAGCAGATACAATGAGTAGTTTGTGCGATAATTTGCATACTTTTGCCCAATATAACAGTGATATATTATTTCCGTTTCTTCTGTTAATGGAAAATCAAAAGTTGCACCTTTTTCTACCAAAATCTTTACAATATCTAGTCCCCGAAAACGGCAGGCAAGCCCAAGCGCTGGCGCAGACATTTCCACATAGCCAAGCTTGTCATAAATTTTAGAAAGCTCCTCAGCAGAACAGTTAATTACCGCCTGCTCTAAAGCTTCTGCTTTTTCCTTTTGTGTAAGCTCCATCTTTATTCCTCCATAAAGTCGTCTATTCCCTAATCTTCACTGTTCCGAAACCGAAATCCCTTTCTTTTACAGTATGCCTCTGCTCTGCTCTTTTTCGGACAGATTACCGTTACGTTGGGACACTTCTCAAACACATCACACTTTCCAGAAACATATTTTTTAGTCAATAAGTGTTGAACAGATTTCGGAATAGAAACCTCCTTTAAATTTGGACATTTAAAAAATACACCATCTGCAATTTCCTGAACGCCCTCACAGATTTGTACACTTTCCAGTGCAATGCATTCATGAAATGTATGCTTTTTCATCTCAATCACAGTGCCAGGAATTGTTATATTTTTTAGAGCAATACAATTATGAAATGCATATATACCAATTTCCTCAACACTTTCGCCAAGATTTATTTCCTTTAATCGATAGCAATCTGCGAATGCGCGCTCCTCAATTTTCTTTAAGTGATTAGAAAAAGTTAGTTTTACTAGAGAATCACACTTTGCAAATGCCTCTGTCCCCACTTCCTGAACGCCTTTTGGAATCTGTATCTCCTCTAAGGCTGACATTTCGTAAAATGCTCTTGCACCAATTTTTTCTAAACACTCTGGAAGAACAAGATTTTTCAGCGAATGGCAAAACTCAAATGCATATTCACCAATTGCACGCACACCTCTTGGAATGTTGATTTCTACAAGTGCTGTCATATTATAAAAGGCACCCTCTCTAATCTCTTGAACTGTCTCTGGCAGAATTATTTTTGTAATTTTATGGTGATGTTCTACCTGCTCTGAGGTTCTTCTATTATAATAACTGTTCGAAAATGCATGTTTTCCAATTGCTGCGACAGTACTTTTTCCTATCTTGTCTGGAACAGTTACCTCAAATTCTGTGCCCTTGTAATTGGTGATAGTGAGCGTGCCATTCTCTTCCTTTTTATAACTCCAAATCTTCTTTAACGCAGTGACAGAATTCGGCGCAGCATTTAGTTCCCGCATCAATTTTTTATCTGCTCTCTGCTGTTCCGCAGCAAAGTCAGCAGTTCGGTTTTTAAAGTCCAAAATCCATGCCAACATCTCTGTCTTGTTGTTCTCTGTTGCATATGCTATGATTTCATCACGTCTTTTTGTGTTATTTAACCACCCTTCGCGCTCAATAATGGGCAGCGCATCCAACTGGTCTCGTTCCACAAAGTCCCGTATCATTTCAATTTTATTCATTTTTTCCCGCTTAAAATTGGAAAGGAAAAATTCAAATACATTCAAGTCATGAAACCGCTTTTTTGTAATTTGGTAGATATTTTCTGTAAAATGAAATTGTTTTCCATCTAGCTCTGCAAGAATCTGCTGCATAATACTGAGATAATCCTTGTCCGCTAATTGCTCTGTCAAAAGAATATACTCAAACCAATATCCATCCATTGCAATGGCGCCTTCTGTAAGCTTTTGTATACGAATCTTGGATAGCTTGATATTGTGCGCCTTCAACTCCTTTACAATAACAGTATCTTTAAAATAAATTGCATAGAACAACAATTCCTCTGGCTGAAATGCAATTTTTTCTCTCTGTTCCAAAAGATATCTCAGCACAGCGACGCGCTCCTTATCAGAGAGAAACGGCAAACATGTTCCCGTATCTGTACTTGCATTTTGCTCCATTTTCATGCCTTCTACGCAGAAGATTTTCAAAACTTTTCCAAAGATTTTGAGCAGATACATTGCATAATTTGTGCGATAATTCCCATACTTTTTTCCAATATAACAATGATATCTTTCTTCTATTTTTTTCGTAGATGGAAAGTCAAACGTCGCTCCTTTTTCCACCAGTGCCTTTACCACGTCAAGCCCCCGAAAACGGCAGGCAAGACCAAGTGCCGGCGCAGACATTTCTATCTCCCCAAATTCATTATATATTATGCCAAGTTCCTCAACAGAACTATTGAGAACTGCGTGCTGTAACCGCGCTGCTTTTTCTTCCTGTGCAAGTTCCATCTTCATTTCTCCTTTATCCCCACTGATACATTTTATACTGAGCGGTCAGTCTTTTCGACCGCCAGTATAATTAATCAACAGCACTCCACATAAATCGAAATCCCTTCTCCTTACAATACGCTTCTGTTGGACTCCCTTTCGGACAAATTACAGTCAGATTCGGACAAGCCCCAAACACCTCATAGACGATATTTCCATATTCCATAGATATTAGGCGCTGGACAGACGCGGGAACGTGTACCTCCCTCAGCGCATTGCAGCACCAAAAAATTCCTGCGTTAAGTTCCTCAACGCCCTCACAAATATATACGCTTTCTAGATTTTTACAGTCTGAAAATGCATACGTTTCAACACATATGATTGTCCCCGGAATTGTGACAGTTTTTAGCATATTACAACCAATAAATGCATGTTCACCAATTTCCTGAACGCCTTCACAAATACAAAGCGCCTCCATATTTCTGCAATCCGCAAACGCTTCCATTCCAATTTTTTTTACTGTTTTTGGAATGGTGATACTTTTTAAATTCTGACAAGCATAGAATGCACATTTACCGATTTCTTGAATACCCTCGCTAAGATACACCTCTCCTATCTTCCTACAGCTTGCAAATGCGTTCTCCTCAATCGTCTTTACTGTCCCAGGAATTATAAGCTTTCTTAAGGAATTGCATCCAGAGAACGCTTCTTTTCCAATTTTCTCTATATTGGGAGGAATCACCAGCTCTTTTAAGGAAGCGCAGCCATAAAACGCCCCCTCACAAATTTCTCGCATATCTTTATGAATATAAACTGCTTCCAGTTTCCGACAGTTATAGAACGCACCCTTTCCAATTTTTTCGATTTTTTCAGATAGGGCAAGTCCTCTTAGATGACAACAGCCAAAAAATCCATTTTCATCAATCTCTTTTACGCTTTCTGGAATATTGATTTCTTCCAGCGACGACAGTTCATGAAAAGCACCTTTTCCAATATATGTAATTGTCTCTGGAAGTATAATTTTTCTAATTTTTTTATGCCGTTCTATTTGTTCTTTTGTCGCGCTTGGTTTGTACGCGTCCCCTGCAAAAACACCTTTTCCAATTGCTGTGACAACACTTTTCCCAATCTTTTCTGGAACGACAATTTCGGTCCTCGCACCTTTATAAGCGGTGATAATCAGAGTATCATTCTCTTGCTTTCTAAAATTCCATACCTGTTTGAGTGCAGTCACGGAACCTGGCACTGCATTTAATTCCCGCATCAACTTTTTATCGACCTTTTCCTGCTCGGCGGCGATATCCGCGGTACGATTTTTAAAATCAAGAAGCCACGCAAGTGCTTCTGTCTTCTTATTCTGCGAAGCATACGCTATCATTTCATCACGCTTTTTTGGCGTGGCAAGCCAGCCTTCTCCCTCAACAACTGCCAATGCGTCAACGGCATTCTCGTCAATTAGACCACGTATAATGTGAAATTTTTTCATTTTTTCTTGTCTAAAATGTGTGAGAAAAAACGAAAAGATATCTATATTATAAAAGCGTTTTTGCGTGATATCAAACATCTTTTCCGTAAAGCGAAATGGTTTTTCAGAAAGCTCTATAAAAAGTTGTTGCATCACATTTATATAATCCTTATCAGCTAGCTTTCCCGTCAGAGAGCCAAACTCAAACCAATAGCCATCCGCCAAGGTTCCCTCAGTCATTGCATAAGCACGTTTTTCTAAAAGTACAACAGCACACTTTTTTAGCTCTTTATAAATAACCATATCCTTTGCAAATATCGCATAAAAAAGCATCTCCTCCGGCTGAAAGGACAATTTTTCTTTCTTTTCCAGCAAAAAATGAAGCACTGCAATTCGCTCCTTATCCGCAAGAAATGACAGGGACGTGCCATCGTCCCGCTTTGCTGTTTTGGTAAATTTCATGCCTTGTAGGCAACGGGCACCCTTTGGCCCCCCACGATAACTTTTCAGTAAGTACAGCGAATAATTTGTGCGGTAATTTTCGCGATAAGTAGCATGTTTTTCACCAATATGGCAATGATATGTCAACTCAATCTCCTCAGTTGACGGAAAATCAAACGTTGCGCCTTTTTCCACCAACGCTTTTACCATATCCAGTCCGCGAAAACGACAGGCAAGCCCCAGTGCTGGCGCTGACATTTCCACATAACCAAGGGTATTATAAATCTTAGAAAGTTCCTCAACAGAACCGTTGAGAACAGTATGCTGCAACTGTTCAGCCTTTTCCTTCTGTGTAAGTTCCATTATTTTTCTCCCTTACAAAATCCTACTCAACTATATAAAAACCTTAACCCCTTTCTTTTGCAATACGCTTCCGCCCTGCTCCCTGCAATGCAGATCACAGTCAGCTTCGGACACTCTTCAAACGTGTCGAACTCAAAACCACGTCTTTTGGTTTTTATGCGCTGTACAGACTTTGGCAGAATGACTTCTTTTAGATTCGTACATTTTGCAAACGCACCTGCACGAATATCCTCCACCCCCTCATTGAGATACACTTTTTCCAGCCTCTCACAACCAAGAAACGCATCTTTTTTAATAACCTTCACAGAGCTTGGAATTTCGATAGTTTTAAGAGATGAGCAGCCACAAAATGCAGTCTCGGCAATAACCTCCACTCCCTCACTAATCTGCACGCTTTCCAGCATCTGGCAGTCGGAAAATGTTCCCCGTTTCACTTCTTTTAAAGTCCCAGGAATAATAAAGGATTTTAAGGACGTACAACGACAGAATGCATATTCACCAATTTCAATCGCACGCTCACCAATACAGATCTCTTCAAGCTTTTTACAATCCATAAATGCATACGCGCCAATTTTTTCCACATTTCCTTGAAACACAAGCCTTTTCAAAGACATACATCCATCAAATGCCCATTGTCCAATTTCTTGTACAGGGCCAGATATGTAAAGTTCTTCCAATGCTGTCATATTGCCAAAACCTTTAAAAGGAATGATCGTTACCTGTTCTGGAATGGAGAGTTTTCTTAAAGCAGAACATTTGTAAAATGCCGCATTTTCTATCTGTTTCACGCCATCAGGAATATTAATTTCCCTTAAATGATTCATATACGAAAAAGCGCTTGCACCAATAAATTCAATTGTTTCTGGCAACACAATTTTCGTGATTTCTTTGCGCTCTGCCAACTGCTCATTGGCTACTCCGCTTCTTAAAACGTTTCCTGGAAATGCCCCCTGACCAATTTCTGTAACAATCCGTTTCCCAATTTTCTCTGGCACAATAACCTCCGCAGATTGCCCTTTATAGTTTGTAATAGTGAGTGTGTCCTTCTCATTCTTTTTATAATTCCAGAGTGTTTTCAATGTAGTCACAGAATCTGGTGCGGCGTTCAGCGCACGCATCAACTTTTGGTCAGCCCTTTTCTGCTCAAGTGCAAAATCCGCAGTGCGATTTTTAAAATCCAACAGCCACGCAAGCGCTTCCGTCCTGCCATTTTGTGAGGCGTAATCTATCATTTTATCGCGCTTTGACGGCATACTAAGCCACCCTTTACCCGCAATGACCGCGAGCGCCTCCACCGCATTGGCATCAATAAACCCCCGCATAATTTCCGTTTTGTTCATCTTGTCACTCTGAAAATTAGAAATGAAAAATAAAGCAATCTCTTTATTGTGAAAATGCTTTCTTATAATCCCATAAGTCCAATCTGTACAGCGAAATTTCTTTCCTTCAATCTCTAAAGCAAACCGCTGAAAAACTTCAAGACAATCCTCAGCAGAGACATGCTTCATCATTAAATTATACTCATACCAGCACCCAATATCCATGTTTACGCTGTCTGCAATTGTACCCGCCCGAACCTCCGTAAGTTTCACGCCGCTTTCTTTCAACGCTTTATAGATGGTTGTGTCCTTGAAAAAAATTGCATAGTAGAGAATATCTTCCGGTTGGAACGCAATTTTTTCTCTCTGTTCCAAAAGAAATTGCAGCACTGCAACACGCTCTGTATCCGAAAGAACGGACAACACCTCGCCCGAATCTTGCTCAATGCTCTGTTCTAATGTCATGCCTCGAAACCCAAAAGCCTCCATTATCCCTTCTTTGGGAATTTTTAGTAAATAACGAGAATAATTTATATGGGAATCTCCTTGGCTCACATAACAATTGTATTTTATTGCAATTTCCTCTATCAAAAGAAAATCAAAGGTTGCGCCTTTTTCTACTAATGCCTTCACCATTTGAAGTCCCCGAAAACGGCAGGCAAGCCCTAGCGCTGGCGCAGTTATCTCCACAGATCCAAGCTCATCATATATTGCAGAAAATTCCTGAATAGAGCAATTTATGACTGCATGCTGCAACCGTACAGCTTTTTCTTCCTGTGTAAGTTTCATTGATATTTCACCCTTCATCATAATCACATAACCTTTCAAATAATCAGATACAAAAGATTCCTATCGGGCTAAATACCATTTACAATTCGTCTTTTCTTAGTACCAGTTTAATTGCCCAAGAGGGAATATCATAATTATTGTACATGCCATAAGTACTTTTTTCATCCTCAATAAATACAAATGCCGTGTCATAAGATGGTTTCTTGTTTGGAAATGGTCCAAATCCATCGGTAAAGTAAATTAGTCCTTTCAGATTATCAAATTCCCGATTGTGCACCAATGTATCGACATAATCAAACACAGGTCGAAAATCCGTTCCGCCCAAACCGTGAAGTTTCATATGCTTTAAATATGCATCAAATTCCTGCTGTGTGGTAATCTTGACATCCTCTTGAATGTTTGCGTCGCACTGAATAATGTGTAGATTTATTTTTGCAAAAAAACTTTCTGTGCTCTTGAGAATATTGTAAGTTTTTTGCACAAAGGTCTGTACCAAATCGCCAGAAGTAGAACCTGATGTGTCAATTGCAACCACAAACTCGCGAATGCGTTTTACCTCCTTATATTCCAGAGGCTCTATCAGAGGCATATTTTCATATAACTCTAACCCATAAGTATAAAAATTATAGTCAAACTCATCTGGATTGATTTTCATCATCTCTGCTCTGACAGCAAATTTTTTAAGAAATTCCGTATAGTCATAACGCTCCCTGTTCACTTCACGCAAATTCTGCGTCAACAGTCCAGCCTCTGTTCCCCGAGCTTTCAAAAAAACTTCCAGCTCTGTCTGCATCCGCAGCGAAATATCACCCCAGCTTTGTAAAAGCAGCATCCGATTCGGCACAATCATTACACTATTTCCATCGTTTGGCACATCTATCATGCGCTCCCCAAAAACAGCATAAAGTCCCATCTCTCGTTTTCGCTCCTCTGTAAGATACCAAAGACAGTGGTCATCTCCTTTAAACAGCCGTGACAGCCTTTCTACCAAATCATCAGAAAGCTTTTCATCCAAAAAGTATCGATATATTTTTTCTGCAGAAATTGTCTGAATTTTCTTTTTAAACAGATTAAAGAATTGAACTTGTTCTTTCGCTTTTGTGATATCCAGATAACTTAGCTCCAAATCATTGATGGCACTCTCCACTGCAATATCACAAGCCAAATCCCACATCGCCTGATTGACCAGTGTATTTACAAAAAAATGTTTAAAGACACAATGCAGAACACTGTGCAGAAAATTGCGTGTTGGATAGTTTTCATCAAGCTGATATGCATTTAAAATATGTACTGGGTCATAAACATAGACGTCCCCGTCACAGGCGGAAAAGGGTGTTATCTCGGGATTAGGTGCGATTCTAAACTGGTTCAGTGACATGTCCATAAATCGCATATTTACCAACAACCGATTCTTGGACATTTGGATAATTTCGGCTGCTATCTTCTCTATTTTTTCTTTCTTCTCTGCTTCCATATTGTTATCCTTATCTTGATTCGTTTTCTTTGACAAGTTGCTTATACGTTACACTTGTCTTTATTACTCTAGGAACTGTAGAAAAATAACTGACACATCTTGACTTGTCTATTTCTCCGATTACGCATGTCAAAAATCCTCGCCGT
>ERZ808049.126-NODE-126-length-73587-cov-5.832186_pt1 | contig 73587 bp, 58 predicted proteins | sample MGYA00380198_ERZ808049 | MGnify/ENA primary metagenome ERZ808049 (study PRJEB31490, sample SAMN06133414) | mouse gut metagenome | isolation source: Z2_2 | host: mice | place: China: Chengdu | collected 2015-05 ...
AACTCTTACCTGAGCGCGGTGTCGTCGTTGGTGGGCGAAGAGGCGCTCTCGCTGGACGACCTGCGGCAGCTGATACGGGAGGTGGAGAAAGGGAAGCTTTCCGAGTAGTAAACATTGACCGTCATCTATTAATACAGATTCTTTATGGGCGTATTATTTGTTTATATCCTTAAGTCGTCGGTTTGCCTGGCGGTGTTCTATCTGTTCTACCGCCTGCTGCTGAGCCGCGAGACGTTCCACCGGTTCAATCGCGTCGCCCTGCTGGGCATCTTGCTCTTCTCGTGCCTGCTGCCGCTGGTGGAGGTCAGTGTGAAGCAACCGGCGGAGGTGTATCAGGCGATGATGACGTGGGAGCAGTGGCTGCTGCTTGCCGACGCGGCGGATGTAGCGGAGGGCGATGTGCAGGCTCCGGAGCATACGGTGGTGTGGATACAGGTGATGCTGCTTGTCTATCTGCTGGGCATTCTGTTCTTTGTCGTGCGTAATGTCTGTTCGCTGTGCAGACTGTGCCTGTTGCTGCGCTCGGGCAGGCGGGAAGATGCGGGCAGGTATGTGACGGCGGCGGGCAAGGCGGTGCTGGTGGTGCACGAACAGGAGATTGCGCCCTTCAGCTGGATGAGGCACATCGTCATTTCGCGGAAAGACCTGGAGGAGAACGGGCGTGAGATACTGGTTCATGAGCTGGCGCACATCCGCAACCGCCATTCGTGGGACTTGCTGGCGGCGGACTGTTGCATCTTCTTCCAATGGTTCAATCCGGCGGCATGGCTGTTGAAGCAGGAACTGCAGAACATCCATGAGTACGAGGCCGACGAAACGGTCATCAGCGAAGGGGTGGACGCAAGGCAATATCAATTATTATTAATAAAAAAAGCCGTTGGCACAAGGCTCTACTCTATGGCCAACAGCTTTAATCACAGTAAACTTAAAAAACGTATCACTATGATGATGAAAGAAAAATCAAATCCGTGGGCACGTTTGAAGTACCTCTACGTACTTCCGGTAGCTGCTATTGCAGTAACAGCTTTCGCCCGTCCCGAAGTCTCCGAAACAGTGGAAGAGATTTCAGCCGTCAAAGTTAATGATTTAGCGGCAATTGTAGAAACAAAAGTAACGGAAAATGTAGTCGGACAGTTATTGCCCGGGCAGCCGATGCCGAAAGACACGGTGGCGCAGAAGGGCAAGGCGCAACCGAAGCGGAAAGACGACCTGAAGGTGGTGGGCGTGAAAGGCGAGACGCAGACAGGGAAACTGGACGAAACGGTAGTCGTGGCGTATGCCTCTAAAGACAGTTTGGCGGACGACGACCCTGTATTTGAAGTGGTGGAGCAGATGCCTTCCTTCCCCGGCGGTATGCAGGCGATGATGCAGTACTTGGGAAAGAACATCCGCTATCCGGCAGAGGCGCAGAAGAGCAAGACGCAGGGTCGGGTGGTTGTCAGCTTCATTGTCGGCAAGACGGGCGATGTCCGTAAGGTACATATCCTGCGCGGTGTAGACCCGGCATTGGACAAGGAGGCCATTCGCGTGATAGAGGCGATGCCGAAGTGGACACCGGGAAGACAACGCGGAAAGGAGGTTGCGGTGAGGTATACGGTGCCTGTGGTGTTCAGGCTGACGAAAGATGAACCGATAGTGACCGGCGCTTCCGGAACGCCGGCAGGAAACGGGAACGGTGGAGTATTCATTTCTTTCGCCGAGGGCAAGCAACCGCTCTGCCTGATAGACGGCAAGGAAGTGGACTTTGCAGTGATGCGTGCCTTGGACCCGTCAAAGGTAGAGAATATAACCATCGTGAAGGACAAGGCCGTGTTGGAAGGAAAATACGGCGAGAAAGGAAAGAACGGGGTTATACTGATTACGCTAAAGTCCGATAATCCGGCTAAGACTCCGGATGGAGAGTCCCGTCCTCCGATTCAGATAATAAACGGAAAGTCTGAATAACAGGCTTCCCTGATAAATGGAACGATTGAGAGTGTACCGGCATACGTGAATGACGCACTCTCAATCGTTCCAATACAATGCGGCAGTACTTCTTCCATCCATTCTATGATAGTAGCGTACAGATATAGGGAAAAGTAGCAAATCAAAAGCATTATATTCCATAAAATAGGTCAAGAAGCATCATTCGCTTTCCCAAAGTTTGTTCCCTGCTTGCGGATATGCGTTCCAAGGTTGCGGATGTCTGTTCCAAGGCTTGGAACGGACATTCCAAGTGCGGGAACAAAATTTATGTTTAACGTTTACAATGTTTGCAACGAACACTCCGGAACTTTTTTATGAACACTCCGGAACTTTTTTATTAAGTGTTCTGGCAAGAAATGTTATACATTTTTTTGCCGGATGAATAGTTATAATCGGTTGAATCTTTATCTTTGTGGCACGAACGATAAACACAGACCCATGAAACGATTCTTTTTCGTTCTGCTTGCCGTTGCCGGTTGTTGTGGAAGCCATGCGGTCGCTCTATGGCGAACCGGACGCTTTTGCCGACGCCCGATATGCGGAATTATTTGAATTTTAATCCTTTTTATATTGATTGCACACATGAGACACAAACTGATTATTGCCGTTTCCGCCCTCTGCTTGGGGATTGTCGGGAACACACAGGCACAAAACAAGAAAATCTATCAGAAAGGTTGGATTGACTTCAACAAGAACGGAGTGAAAGACGTGTACGAAGACCCCACGCAACCTGTCGAAAAGCGGGTGGCCGACCTGCTCTCGCAGATGAACGTGGAGGAGAAGACGTGCCAGCTCGCCACTCTCTATGGTTACGGGCGCGTGCTTAAAGACTCCCTGCCTACTGCCCGCTGGAAGAACGAAATCTGGAAAGACGGCATCGCAAACATCGACGAGATGCTGAACGGCGTGGGGAAGAAGGCATCCCGCGTGCCCCAGCTGCTCTATCCGTTCAGCAACCATGCCGAAGCCATCAACACCGTGCAACGCTGGTTCGTGGAGGAGACCCGCCTGGGCATTCCCGTTGACTTCTCCAACGAGGGTATTCACGGACTGAACCACACGAAGGCCACTCCGCTGCCCGCACCCATCGCGATAGGCAGCACCTGGAACAAGGAGCTGGTCCACCGTGCCGGACTCATTGCCGGACAAGAGGCGAAGGCACTGGGCTACACGAATGTATATGCCCCCATCCTCGACATCGTGCGCGACCCACGCTGGGGACGTACGCTGGAGTGCTACGGCGAAGACCCTTACCTGATTGCCGCCCTGGGCACGGAGATGGTGAACGGCATCCAGTCGCAAGGCGTTGCCGCTACCTTGAAACACTATGCCGTGTACAGCGTGCCCAAAGGCGGACGTGACGGGAACTGCCGCACCGACCCGCACGTCGCCCCGCGCGAACTGCACGAGTTGTTCCTCTATCCTTTTAAGAAAGTCATTCAGAATGCGCATCCCATGGGCGTGATGAGCAGCTACAACGACTGGGACGGCGTGCCCGTATCCGCCAGCCATTACTTCCTGACGGAACTGCTGCGCGAACAGTACGGCTTCGACGGCTATGTGGTGAGCGACAGCGAAGCGGTGGAGTTCGTGAAGACCAAGCACCGTGTGGCAGATACTTATGATGAGGCTGTGCGCCAAGTGCTGGAAGCCGGACTGAACGTGCGTACCCACTTCACGCCGCCTGCCGACTTCATCCTGCCCATCCGCCGGTTGCTGGAGGAGAAGAAGATTTCGATGGCGACCATCGACCGGCGCGTGGCGGAAGTGCTGCGGGTGAAGTTCCGCTTGGGACTCTTCGACCACCCCTATGTGGAGGATACGAAGGCCGCCGACCGCGTGGGTGGAGTGGACCGCAACATGGACTTTGTGAAGCAGATGCAGCAGCAGGCACTCGTCCTTCTGAAGAACGCCGATAATCTCCTGCCGCTGGACAAGAAACGGGTGAAGCGCGTACTGGTGACCGGTCCGCTGGCCGATGAAGACAACTTTATGACCAGCCGCTACGGTCCCAACCAGCTGGAGACGGTGACCGTGCTCGAAGGCTTACGCCGCTATCTGAAGGGTACTGCCGAGGTGGACTACGCCAAGGGTTGCGACATCGTGGACGCCGGATGGCCTGCCACCGAGATACTGCCCGTCCCTATGAACGAACAAGAGAAGCAGGGCATCGCCGAAGCGGTAGCGAAAGCAGCGCAGAGCGATGTCATTATCGCCGTGCTTGGCGAGGACGAGTACCGCACGGGCGAGAGCCGCTCGCGCACCTCGCTCGACCTGCCCGGACGCCAGCAACAGCTGCTCGAAGCCCTGTACGCTACGGGCAAACCCGTCGTATTGGTGCTGGTCAACGGGCAGCCGCTCACCATCAACTGGGCAGATGCCTACATTCCCGCCATCCTGGAGACGTGGTTCCCCGGTTGCCAGGGCGGGACGGTGATTGCCGAAACCCTCTTCGGCGAACACAACCCCGGCGGCAAACTGACGGTCACCTTCCCGAAGAGCGTGGGTCAGATAGAGCTGAACTTCCCCTTCAAGCCCGGTTCGCACGGACGGCAGCCCAAGTCCGGACCTAACGGTTCGGGTTCGACGCGCGTCATCGGTGAGTTGTATCCGTTCGGCTTCGGCCTGAGCTACACCACCTTTGCCTACTCCGACCTCGAAGTCTCCCCGCTGCAACAGCGCACGCAGGGCGAATACACGGTCTCGTTCAACGTCACCAACACCGGACAGCGTGCGGGCGATGAGGTAGTGCAGCTCTATGTGCGCGACAAGGTGAGCAGCGTCATCACCTACGACTCGCAGCTGCGTGGCTTCGAGCGCGTCTCTCTCCAGCCGGGCGAGACCCGTCGGGTCACCTTCTCCCTGAAGCCCGAAGACCTGCAGCTGCTGGACCGCAACATGAACTGGACTGTGGAACCGGGTGAGTTTGAAGTAATGATAGGGGCTTCCAGCCAGGATATCAGGCTGAAAAAGACAATAACGGCGCTACCCTGACGGGCGTGCTTGCTGCTTTTGTGAACTACGATAACTGTGAATGGAGATACGCAAGTATCTCCTTTTCTTGTTCCGGATGGAACCAGCGTATCTCTTCGTCGCGCTTGAACCATGTCATCTGCTTGCGCGAGTAGATGCGCGAATTCTGCTGAATCTTTTCGATAGCAAAAGGCAGTGTCCATTCGCCGTCGAAGTAACGGAACATCTCCTTGTATCCCACGGTGTTCAGTGCGTTGAGGGCACGGTAGGGGTAGACGCTGCGGGCTTCTTCCACCAACCCGTCCGCTACCATCTGCTCGACGCGGCGGTTGATGCGGGCATAGAGCTCTTCGCGATCGCGCCTGAGCCCTATTTTGATGATACGGAACGGGCGTTCCTTTTTCTGCTGCGTGCGGAAGGAGGTGTAGGTCTTGCCCGTCATGTAGCATATTTCCAGTGCGTGAATCACCCGTTTGGGATTCTTCCGGTCTACAATCCGGTAATACTCAGGGTCCAGCAGCCGCAATTCGGTGCAGAGACGCTCCAGTCCTTCGGTCTCGTATTTGTGGAGCATCAGTCGGCGGGTTTCGGCATCGACGGTGGGGATGTCGTCAATGCCTTTGCATACGGCATCGACGTACATCATGGAACCGCCGGTCAGGAGCACCGTCTCGTGCCGGGTGTAGAGTTGCTCGAGGAGCCGGAGTACTTCGGTTTCATATTGGGCGGCACTGTAGTAGTCGGTCAGTTGCAGTGTGCCGACGAAGTGGTGCTGCACACGTTGCAACTGTTCTGCGGTAGGGGCAGCTGTGCCGATTTTCAGGTCGGCATAGAGTTGTCGCGAGTCGGCGGAGACGATGCACGTCCGGAAATGTTCCGCCAGTCGCAGGCTAAGTTCGGTTTTGCCTACGCCCGTGGGACCTATCAGTACTATCAATGTCTTCATGGAGTATTATAAAATATTTCGGGAGTACACACATGAATAACGCGGATAACGTGGATTCTTTATCTGCAGATAAGAATGAAATCCGCGTTGTCCGCGTTGTCTATGTCTAAGAAATCTGGTTAGAACCTGTCGTCTTCGTAACCCATGTCGGCTGCGCCGCCGTCGTCGAATCCGCCGAAGCCTTCCTTGTCGAAGTCTTCCATGTCGAAATCCTGGTCGCCGTAGAAGTTCTCGTCCAGGTCGAGCGAACCGCCTGCTATTGCCATTTCTTCAAAGTCGACGGTCTGCTTGGGTGCTTCTCCTGCTTGCTTGGTACATTTTGCTCCGGTCATGTTTTTGCCGGTGATGATTTCGGAGAGTTCGATGAAGAAGCAACGTTCCGTCATGTAATCGAATACGTACAACAGTTTCTGCTTTTCGTCTTCCACCAGTTCGCTGATGGGGGTCTCTTTCATCACCCAACTGTCTATTTCCGGATTGTCGTCCATCTCTTCAAGAGTCACTTCTTTTTCTTTCTCCCAGTCGTCGTCGCAGATGAAGAAGGAGGTCATTTGGTCGTTGGCATAGCCTACTGATTTCAGGATGGCTTCGTGGAAGTCGTAGAACGTGGCTTCCGGGTCAATCTGTATTTCTCTGATGAAGTCGTCCGCTTCATCGGAGATGAGGGTAAATCTGTATATCATGATGATTTATGATTTATGATTTATGATTTATAACTTATGATTTATGACTTCAAACGTGTAGCTATAAGCTGAAATCATAAATCATAAATCTGAAATCATAAATCTTATTATTTTCCAGCGGGGATGATACCTCGCGTCGATTCACGTATAAAGTTTACAATATAGCTGATTTCGGGTGTCATTTCCATTTCTTCCTCAATCTTCTTCAAGGCGTCGGTGTTGTTCAAGCCGCTTTGATAGATGATGCGGTAAGCGTTATGGATGTTTTCGATGGTCTCGTTGGAGAAGCCGCGGCGGCGCAGCCCTACGAGGTTGAGCCCTGCATAGCAGATGGGCTCGCGTCCGGCGATGATGTAGGGCGGGATGTCTTTGCTGAAACGGCATCCGCCTTGTACCATGCCGTATCCGCCTACACGGCAGAACTGGTGCATCAATACATTGGCACTGATGATGGAGTTGTCGTCTATCACAATTTCGCCCGCCATCTTGGTGGAGTTGCCGATGATACAACCGCTTCCGATGATGGCGTCATGCGCCACGTGCACGCCTTCCATCAGCAGGTTGTTGCTACCCACGACGGTTTTTCCTTTGGCTGCCGTTCCCCGGTTGACGGTCACATTCTCGCGGATGGTGTTGTTGTCGCCTATCTCGGCGGTAGTCTCTTCTCCTCTGAACTTCAGGTCTTGCGGGATGGCGCCGATGACGGCTCCGGGAAAGATGGTGTTTCCATTGCCGATGCGCGACCCGTACAGAATGCTGGCATTCGCCATAATCTTGTTGTTATCGCCGATTACCACATTCTTGTCGATGAATACAAAAGGAGCAATCTCTACGTTTTCCCCGATTTTCGCCTCGGGATGAATATATGCTAAGGGACTTATCATGTTGTTGAATTATGAATTTTGAATTATGAATTTTGAACTGTACGAATGATAAGGAAACATTCATAATTCAAAATTCATAATTCATAATTAACTTACTTGTTCTTAACTATCTGTGCCATAAACTCTGCCTCGCACACTACCTTCTCGCCTACGAATACATAGCCTTTCATCGTAGAGATGCCTCGGCGGATGGGTGCCATCAGTTCGACACGGAAAATCAACGTATCGCCCGGCACTACTTTCTGGCGGAACTTCACACCGTCTATTTTCATGAAGTAGGTGGAGTAGCGTTCCGGTTCGTCTACGGAGTTCAGCACGAGCAGACCGCCCGTCTGTGCCATCGCCTCTACCTGCAATACGCCGGGCATGACCGGTTCTTGCGGGAAGTGTCCTTGGAAGAAGGGTTCGTTCGCCGTTACGTTCTTCACGCCTACAATGTAGTTGGCACCTATCTCGATTACTTTGTCTACCAGCTGGAACGGATAGCGGTGCGGCAACAGTTCGCGGATGCGGTTCACATCCATTATCGGTTCGCGGTTGCAGTCGTAGGTCGGAGCCTGTATCTCGTGCAGGCGGATTTCCTTGCGAAGTTGGCGGGCGAACTTGTTGTTGATGGTATGTCCCGGGCGTGTGGCGATGATGCGCCCTTTGATAGGTTTGCCTATCAGGGCCAAGTCGCCGATAACATCCAGCAGTTTGTGGCGGGCACATTCGTTGGGCCATACCAGCGGCTTGTGGTTGATGTAGCCAAGTTGCTTGGCATCCATGTGTGATACGCCCATTACGTCGGCAAGCTTGTCATAGGCATCTTGCGGCATTTCGCGTTCGTAGATGACGATGGCATTGTCCAGGTCGCCGCCTTTGATGAGTCCGGCTTGCAACAACGGTTCTATTTCGCGTACAAACACGAAAGTACGGCTGGCGGCCACTTCATCCTTGAACTTTGCCATGTCTTCCAATGTGGCGAATTGGTTGGGGATGATGGTGGAATCGTAAGATACCAGCACGTTCAGGCTGAAGTTCTCATCGGGCAATACGATGATGGAGGAACCGGTGTTCTCATCGCGGAATTCAATTTTTGACTTGATGATATAGAAATCCTTTACGGCATTCTGTTCCACCGTACCCACACGTTCTATCTCGTTGACATAATACTGGGCGCTTCCATCCAGGATAGGAAATTCCGGACCGTTTACCTGAATGAGGCAGTTGTCTATGCCCAAGGCATAAAGCGCAGCCATCCCGTGTTCCACGGTACTTACTTTAACCCCGTTTTTGGAAAGCACGGTGCCGCGTGTCGTTTCGGTTACATTGTCGGCCACGGCATCGATGATGGGCTGGCCTTCCAGGTCGGTACGCTGAATCTTATATCCGTGATTGTCCGGAGCCGGGTTGAAAGTAACGGTCAGGTCAAGTCCTGTGTGAAGACCTTTCCCGCTCAGTGAGAAGCTGTCTTTCAGAGTCTTTTGTTTCAACATTGAGTTACTTATTTAATTGTTTCTTTAATTCGTCGAGTTCTTTACGCAGCGCGTTCAGTTCAAAATACATATCCGGCAGTTTGCGGAATACGGACTGTGACTTGAAGTAAGGTTTCATTTCCATAGGCGGCGTGCCTATCAGCGCACTGCCTTCCTTTATGCTGCTGGGAACGCCTGACTGTGCGCCCAGATTCACTTTGTTTCCGATATGGATGTGTCCGGCAATGCCGACCTGGCCGCCGAACATACACCATTCGCCTATCTTGGTAGAACCGGCAATGCCCACTTGGGCTGCCATTACCGTATGCGAACCGATTTCATCGTTGTGTGCCACTTGTACCAGGTTGTCCAGCTTGACACCGCTGTGTACAATCGTTGCCCCCATCGTGGCGCGGTCAACGCAAGTGTTGGCGCCGATTTCCACATTGTCTTCCAGGATGGTGATGCCGATTTGGGGAATCTTCTCATAGCCCTCGGGCGTAGGAGCGAAGCCGAAACCGTCCGCACCGATGACGCAACCGGCGTGCAGGATACAGCGGTTGCCTACGCGGCAGTCGTGGTAGATGGTGGCATTGGCGTAAATGATACAGTCGCTTCCTACCTTCGCGCCGCTTCCGATGGTGGCGTGCGGGTGGATTACCGTATTGTCGCCCACTTCCGCGTATTCTCCGATGCAGGCGAAAGGCGCGATGTAAACATCCTTGCCTATTTTGGCTGTTTCGGCAACGTATGCCCGCGGGTCGATGCCGGTGCGCTTGGGTTTGCTCTGTTCGTAAAGGGTCAGCAGCTTGGCAAGGCTTTCGTAAGCATTGTCCACTTTAATCATCGTGGCCTTTACTTCCTGTTCGGGGATGAAATCCTTATTTACCAGCACGATGCTCGATTGGGTTTCGTACAGGTAGGGAATGTATTTAGGATTGGATAGGAAGGATATGGCTCCGGGGATTCCTTCTTCGATTTTAGCAAAAGTATGTACGGTTACATTCTCGTCTCCAACGATTTCTCCTTGGATAAATGTTGCGATTTGTTTGGCAGAGAACTCCATGTCTTATTGTTGTTAGATGGTTTCAAAACACAAATAACGGACTTTTTTTTTATATATCCTTGATATGTGATGAATATTTTATACTTATCTATGTAAACGCTGGTAGCATAAGTAGTACTTTTTTACCTTTTTGGACAGCAGGGATATGTTGAGCATATCCGATGCTTCGGCGATGTTTTTAATGGAACCGTCGTTGTAGAGGATGTCGATGCTGTCGTCTGCCGGGTCGTACATATTCTTCTCGATGCTGGAAGTGGAGACGAAATAACCCGCTTCGGCGAGGGAAACGTCCAGCTGCCTGCTGATTTGCTGGGTTATCTCCTGCTTGCGTTCCTCGCTGAAGGGTTCGGCGGAGATTTCCACTTTGAACAGGTTGCGGTCGGTCATGCCCCGGCTCAGCGTGGAGAGCACTTTGTCCGGATGCGTGCCCCACACTTTCAGGGCGGTCCAGAGGTCGTTGTCGTCCAGCCGGATGTAGTTTTCCAGACAGTCCGGATTGGCATAGAAGGTTTCCCGGTTGATGTCATTGTACAGGAAGAATTTCAGTGCGGGCGGGGCGAACAGTTCCATGCCCTTGCCTGCCAGTCTCTTGGCGCGCAGCAAGGTGTTGATGAGCATCTTCTCGTAGGCCACCGAGGTCTTGTGCAGATACACCTGCCAGTACATCAGGCGGCGTGCCGTAAGGAAGTTCTCGATGGAATAGATACCTTTGGACTCCACTACCAGGTGGTCGTCTTTCACGTCGAGCATCTTGATGATGCGCGCCGAACCGATGTTGCCTTCCGTGACTCCGGTGTAGAAACTGTCGCGCCGCAGGTAGTCGAGCCGGTCCATGTCCAGTTGTCCGCTTACCAGCTGGTGGAGGAAACGTTTGGGGTATTCGTCCTTGAATATCCGTATGGCGAGTGCCAGCTGCCCGTTCATCTCTTTGTTGATTCGTTCCATCAGCATCAGGGAGATGTCCTCGTGCGAGACTCCCCGCACGATGGTGTTCTCCAGCACGTGGGAGAAAGGCCCGTGTCCGATGTCGTGCATCAGGATGGCTGCCTGCACGGCTTCCGCTTCACTGTCGAAGATAAAGTTTCCTTTCGCCGTCAGGTGCTGGATGGCCTCGCTCATCAGGTGGAAAGCGCCCAGCGAATGCTGGAACCGGGTATGCTGCGCACCGGGATATACTACGGAAGAGAGTCCCAGCTGCTTGATGCGGGTGAGGCGTTGCAGCAGTGGATGCTGCACGATGTCGTAGAGCAACCCCTTGGGTATGTTGATGAACCCGAACACCGGGTCGTTGATGATTTTACGTTCGTAGGACATAGATAACTGTTTGGCTGCAAAGGTAGTCGGTTTTTTTGTGACGGCAAAACTATGCGGCAGATGTGTGCGGGCGATGCGGGATGTTTTTGGTTTTCTGTCGCAACGCAGTTCCGTTTCCTCGGGACATAATTCCGTTTGCTTCGGGCATAATTCCGTCTGTTTCGGACATAATTCGGCATTCGCGCACTATATTATATGTAAAGTCGTAGCTTTATAGGAAATAAATCGTAGCTTTGTCGCAGTTTAACAAATCGGCTATATTAATTAATAAATATTCTGTATGATATTAACAGACGATATGCTTGCGGTGGCATTCCAATACCGCGAAATGGAGTTATGGAATAGTTTGGCAGACAATGACATCTTCGCTTTCCGCCTTTCGGACGGCGAAGTGGGCTATTGCTGCGTGATGGGATATGGGGGTGAACATTTCGCTTTGGGATTCTACCGTGGGCAGAAAGGCTTCAATTCTTATTTGAAGACCATCCGGATGAACAGTATGGAGCTTTCCCAGTTGGATATGTACGACATGATTACGACCATGGACTATATCAATTGCGATTTCATGCAGGCGGCGGACATGGATGCCAAGGTGAAGAAGGTAATCCGCCGCTATGCCGAGACGCACGGACTGAAGATAAACCGCTTCAATGGGTGGCCCGACTATACGCGGCACCTACCCGGTAAGTTTGCGGACGGCATTGTCCGTGCGAAAGACGCCAGCGACATCGTGGAAGCGATGCGTGCCGCCATTGCCGTTGCGGAAGCGCTGAAGGAATACAGCCCGCTTCAACTGGGTTTCGATGAAGCAGGAGAATATCCCACACAGGAAGGAGGAAAGCAGGTGCCTTATCTCATCCCCAATGCCGACGGCTCGTACGATTGGAGCACGACGGAACTGCCCGCTTTCCTGCCAGTCGAGTGGCCGGCGCCGGTGTTCGACAACGATATCCTTGCCCATAAGGTGAAGAACTTCTCGGAAATCTGCGGTTTGCAGCTCCGGGCGTTTTACTTGCCTTCGCCGTTGACAGACAAGGGGCATGAAGAAGTCCCTCTTATCACCTTGCTGCTCTGCATGGATACCGTCGAAGGCGGGGTGTTCCCGCTGTTCGATGCGAAAATGGGGGATAATCAGGAGCAGGCCATCCTTACGCTACTTGCCAACTGGATGTGCGACAACGGCCACAAGCCGGACCAGATTGAAGTGGCGGACGATCGGACGGAATCGCTTCTGAAAGATTTCTGCAACCGCTGCGACATCCCGTTGGTCCGCAGGGAGAAACTTGAGGAACTGGAAGAGAGCTGTCAGTTTATGATTAATGAGATGATGTAACCGGGTGTCTTTTAAATAATCAACCTGCTTGCGCCCATGGTTCGCCGGGGCACAAGCAGGTTGTTTCGTTTTTTTAGCTCATCTATTTGCAGGGCTTTATTTTTTCTCGTCCGTAGCCGCAGGACGTGCGATGCCGTCTTCCTGGCAACGTTTCTGCATATGCTCGATGCGTTTTTGCGTTTCCGGATGCGAAGAGAACATCTTCTGGATGTAGCTTTGCTTGTTGCCCGAGCCACCTTCAAGGTTCATCAGTTTCTCGAAAGACATGACGATACCCCACGGGTTCCTGCCCCGGGCCACCAGGAAGTCGTATCCGCAGTCGTCGGCTTCGTTCTCCTGCTTCTGCGAGAACTTGGCGTTCATGAGCGAGCTGCCCAGCGTGCCGAGTTGTGATTCGGTGAGGGCTGCCGCCTTGCCGCCCGTAGATGCTATCGCGTCTTTGAGGGCGCCCGTGAGAAGCTCATTCTTGAAGGCATTCTTGGAGTGGCGCTTGACTACGTGGCCGATTTCGTGGCCGATGATTCCGACCAGTTCGTCGTCGTTCATGATGTCCATCAGCGAGGAAAACACGCGTACGCTTCCGTCGGGACAGGCGAAGGCGTTGATGTCTATCACATGGTATACCTTGAAGTTCAATGGAATACCGTCGGCATCGGTGATGCCTTCGGTCAGCTTCCTAAGGCGCTGCGTATAAGGGTTGTCTTCGGGGAGTACGGGATTGTGCGTGTCCATCCAGTCGACGGACTCCTTGACGTAGGCTGCCATTTGCTCGTCCGTAAGTGTAAATGCTTTTACTGCTTTGGCTGCACCGCCGATGGCTTTCTTCAGGTTGAACTGTGCGTTGGCAGGCGTGGCTATGACAAAAAGCGCCATAACCATAAAGATTTTAGATGCTACTTTTTTCATATTGTTTAAAATATTGTATGTTTGTTGCCCGCAAAAGTACGAAATAATCATAAGACTTGAACAGGATATGGCTATGAAAATGAAAGGTAATTATCGTAACGGCGTCATCGTCGCAGTCATCGTGCTGCTCGTGTGTTTCTCCGTGGGGGCATATTCGCTGTCGCAATATACGCTTGTCGATTTCAGCACGCCGCTCACGGGCTTTGCCCTTGTGGGGCTGCTTTCCGGAATGTACTTGTGGAAGGCGAGGATGTGGGTGTGGTTGACGGGTTCTGCAAAGTTCGCTCCCAATTATCTGTGCCACTCCCTCTGCACGTGTGTCCTCGGGCTGGCACTGTTCTATATCGGCAACTATGCCTTGGCCGATGATGAAAGGGGCGGGGAGAGAAACGCCGTCGTGGAGGCGAAGTATCAGAAGACGCGCCACAAGTCGCGCCGAACGGGGCGGAACCGTTATGTGCAGGGCGAGGCGTACAGTGTATACTATATGCGGGTAAAGTTCGGCGACGGCTACAGCAAGGAGCTGCAGATAGAACAGAAGCGGTATGCACGGCTGCACAAGGGCGATACCGTGTCGTTGTTCGTTTCCGAGGGGTTGTTCCGCATCCCTGTGGTGAAGTTCAACCGTGTGGCGCGGTATACGCGTGGAAGCAGTTACCGGGACCAGTTCAAGAGGTGACGTGAGCCGCAGGTTGCAGGCTGATTGCCACGGGATTGCTGCTGCAAATTTTTGCAACCGCTTTGCAGTGCTACTGCATCTATAGTTGCAGCGTTACTGCAAAAGGGTTGCAGTGCTACTGCATCTATAGTTGCAGCGCCACTGCAAAGCGGTTGCAGCGTCACTGCAAAGTGATTGCAGCGTCACTGCAAAGTGATTGCAGCGTCACTGCAAAGTGATGCAGCGAGAACGAAGAAGAGGATATGCCGAAACCGTTTCGGCACATCCTCTTCTTTTTAGTCTTTCGCTTCCGTTCAGCGTATCGCTTTCAGTTGCTCCGCCATCTGCGCCTGCACTTCCTGTGCAGCCTTGCGGCTGGCGGCGGCGAAGTTCTCGGTCTTGTCCACGTAGATGATGCCGCGGCTGGAGTTGACAATCAGCCCGCAGGTCCTCGTCATGCCGTACTTGCAGACTTCTTCCAGCGAACCGCCTTGCGCGCCGATGCCGGGCACCAGGAGGAAGTGGTCGGGGACAATCTTGCGGATGTCTTCGAAGGCGCGTCCTTGCGTGGCGCCTACCACGTACATCATCTGCTCGTCGCTTGCCCACTCCTGGCTCTTGCGCAGCACCTTTTCAAAAAGGCGTTCGCCTTGCGGGTCTTCCGTCAGCTGGAAGTCGTGCGAGCCTTTGTTGCTGGTCAGTGCGAGCAGGATGACCCATTTGCCTTCGTAGGTGAGGAACGGCGTCACGCTGTCTTCGCCCATGTAGGGGGCCACGGTGACGGAGTCGATGTCCAGCTCGCCGAAGAAGGTGCGGGCGTACATGGCGGAAGTGTTGCCGATATCGCCGCGTTTGGCGTCGGCGATGATGAACTGGTCGGGATAGTTCTGCTTGATGTAGTTCACGGTCTTCTCGAAGGCAATCCAGCCTTTCACGCCCATGCTTTCGTAGAAGGCGAGGTTGGGCTTGTAGGCGATGCAGAGGTCGGCGGTGGCGTCGATGATGGCCTTGTTGAAGGCGAAGATGGGGTCTTCTTCCTGCAGCAGGTGTTCGGGGATTTTCTTGATATCGGTGTCCAAGCCTACGCAGAGGAAGGACTGCTTGCGCATGATGTTCTCGAATAATTCTTGCTTGTTCATTTTAAGATTTATGATTTATGATTTATGATTTATGATTTATGATTTATGGTGGGTTGATGGTTATTTCTTTAGATAGACGCCGCTGAAGTCCAGGGTGGCGGATTCCTGTAGGCGGGGATTGTCGATGTCCAGGCGGAAGAGGGTTAGCACGAACTTGTCTTCCGGGCGGTTGCAGCGAAGTGTTTGCGGTGTAAAGCTGCCCAGCTTGTCCCATTTGCGCAGGTCTTGCAGTGACACGTAGGCGGTGTCCGGTGTCGCTTTGCCGTCGGGGGTGGGCAGGGCGAAGGCAATGGTGCCTGTCCGCAATGCCTGCAAGTCGAGGGTGTCCGTGGCTTCATCGTACAGCATTATTTTCGTATAGCTACCGGAGAGGTCCAACGGGTTCACTTTGGGGATGACCTGGTTGCTGTAGTACTTTTGCTTCAGCTTGGTGATGTCTATCTCGTCCGCTTCGTCGGCTACGGTTACGGCGTCCACGGCTACAACCTCTTCGTCCTCTATGTAGGTCTCTGCCGACCAATAGCTGATGCTCTTGCTTACCAGTCGGTAGATGCTTGTGTCGCGGTAGAGGTCATCCAGCTTTTTCAGTCGGCTGTTCACTGCCAATGCCTCTTCGGCGGGCAACGTCTTCAGCCAGTCGAGGTATTGCTCGTTGCTCATGGGCAGCGTACCCTTGTAGGTGCTCGCTATCGTAGTCTCTACCTTTCTCAACAGGTAGCTGCGCGAAAGGCTGACGTAGTTCACCGGCAGCGCCGATGTCAGCAGGAAGATGACGGCGAACGAGATGGGTATCCAGTTGATGCGTCGTGCCTTGCAGACGAACAGCCCGATGCAGACGAAGTAGAACCAGCCGTTGAGCGTGGCAAGGTAGAGACGGTTGAGGGTGATGCCGTAGTCGTTGAAGCGGCGCGCGATGCCCACCGTCATCAGCAGCAACAGCGGCAGTATCAGCACGGGCATCCAGCGTGCCACCCGGTTGTCGAACCGCTTGCCTTCCTTGAGCCGCGTGGGATACAGTCCGAACTCGATGGCAAGGCACACCGTCATCAACGCCACGACAAGCCACGACACCCAGCCCGTAGGCAGTTCCCAACGGATAAGGATGCGGGCGGCGTAGACGTAGAGCACTGTCAGGTAGCCGGCGGTAAGGGGCAGGAACAGGTAGTGCAGGACGCCGTTCAGGAAGGGCGATGAGTGCGGCTCGCGGTTGTGCTTGGCAGCTCCTTGCGGCAGCAGGCCGAGGAACAGCGTGAGGGCGAGCGCTATGCAGCACAGGTAGTAGATATAGATATAGCATTTCCCGTCGATGTGAATGTCGAACAGCTGGTGCAGCGAGAAGAGCAGCAGGCTGATGCCTGCCCATAGGATAAGTCCTATCACCTGGGTGACGGCGAATGCGCAGACGGTGTTCAATGCAAAGTTCCAGCTGGCGATGTCGTTTTTCTCGCGGTGCAGGAACGAGAGGAAGAAGATGGATAGCCCCACGGCAAGGAGGGCTGCCGCGTGGGCGATACCGATTGCGAGCAACGAGTGTTCGGTGTCGAGATAGTGGTAGAGCAGGAAAGCGTCGGCTATGAGCAGGGCGTGTGCGGCAAGTTGCACGCCAATCTTCCACGAGCGGCGTTTCACCTCTTCGCTCCACAGGTGGAGCGTGAGCGAGAGCACGATGCCTACCGACAGGTAGTAGGCGATGACGAACAGCAGCCGGTCTTCCCCTTTCCAGTGGGTCGCTGTCAGGCGGATGCGGTAGGCAGTGAATACGAAAATGAAGGCTACCGTAATCGGGAAGCGTTTCAGGCAGTTCCGGAATGCCGTGATGGCCGTGTGGAATGCCTTTCCTACTGATAATCCCTTCATGGCTTTTAGATTTATGATTTATGATTTTAGATTTATGATTTATGATTTATAATTTATGAGTTATGAGTGATGGTTGGCTGGGTATTGGCACCGGTAGGATAATTCCGAATCAACAGCCCCCTTCATCCCGCATGGCCAATCATAAATCATAAATTATAAATCATAAATCTTTAAAGTTCGCTCTCTTTCAGCCGCTCCGCGTTCTCCGCTACGATGAGGTGGTCGATGCAGTCTTGGATGTCGCCGTCCATGAAAGCGGCGAGGTTATAGATGGTGTAGTTGATGCGGTGGTCGGTGATTCGTCCCTGCGGATAGTTGTAGGTGCGTATCTTTGCCGAACGGTCGCCGGTGGAGACCATCGTCTTGCGTTTGGAGGCGATGTCGTCGATGTACTTCTGGTGTTCCTTGTCGTAGATGAAGGTGCGCAGGCGCGAGAGGGCGCGTTCCTTGTTCTTCGGCTGGTCGCGCGTCTCGGTACATTCGATGAGGATTTCCTCTACGACGCCCGTGTTCGGGTTCTTCCAGTTGTAGCGCAGTCGTACGCCCGATTCCACCTTGTTCACGTTCTGCCCGCCAGCACCGCCGCTTCGGAAGGTATCCCATTTGATTTCCCCTTCGTTGATGACGACGTCGAACTCTTCGGCTTCGGGCAGCACTGCCACGGAAGCGGCGGAGGTGTGTACGCGTCCCTGCGTCTCGGTAGCAGGCACGCGCTGTACGCGGTGTACGCCCGACTCATACTTCAGTGTGCCGTACACGTTGTCGCCCGTCACCGAGCAGATGATTTCCTTGAAGCCTCCGGCGGCGCCTTCGTTGGCGCTGGATATGTCCAGCCGCCAGCCTTTCGCTTCGCAATACTTGGTGTACATACGGAAGAGGTCGCCGGCAAAGATGGCGGCTTCGTCTCCGCCCGCACCTCCGCGGATTTCAAGGATGGCGTTGCGGCTGTCCTGCGGGTCGGCAGGGACGAGCAGCAGCTTTATCTCCTCTTCCAGTTCCGGCTGGCGCGCCTGGCAGGCATCCAGCTCCTCGCGTGCCATTTCGCGCATCTCGGGGTCGGTTTCGTTGGCGATAATCTCTTTCGCCTCTTCGATGCCGCCCAGCACTTGCATATACGCTTTGCGCGCTTCCATCAGGTCGCCCAGCTCCTTGTACTCTTTGGTGAGCTTGACGTAACGCTTTTGGTCGGCGATGACCGCCGGGTCTGTAATCAGGGTCGATACTTCCTCGAAGCGGGCGACAAGGCCGTCCAGCTTCTCTAATATTGTATTGTTTTCTGCCATAATTTAATTTGGTTTCAACACAGAGTCACGGAGACACAGAGTTTTGTTTCTCTATCTATTAAAAAGTCCTCTGTGTCTCAGTGTTCGACTGTTACATTTAATAAACTCAACACAGAGACACAGAGTCACAGAGTTTTATTCTCTTCTTATCATTTTAATCTAAAGAACTCTCCGTGTCTCTGTGTTCGTTCATTCAGCCAATCTTCTAATCCATTTATATTTCAAGGTTGCCATCCGGTAGGTAATTACTACCCACCCCATCAGGGCAAGTATGCCGATGCCCTTGCGCAGGAAGTTCCTTTCTCCCCACGTGTCCATCAAGAAAGCGAACATACCAAGCAGGCAGGACATACCAACCAATACGCAGAGGCTGACGATGATTTTCTTCTTCATGTCTGATGAATAGGGTTATAATGTGATCGTTTCGTTATAGAGTTCTTTTAAGAGTTTACGTGCCGAAACTTTACGTATACCTCCCTGATAGTCACCTTCAACGAGTGTTTCGTTGCGCAATGCTTTTTCCTTAATGAGTTTGTAGCGCGCACGGTCTAATCCTTTGCGCAGCTTTTCTCTGAATTCAGTTCTTTCATCCTCTGACATAATGCAATACTTTATTATAAGTTTCTGAATCAAAAATATTGGAATCTGTACCTTTTCCTCCTTCTGCAATGTATTCGCTGCTTCCGTTCGTGTTATTAGCCAGTACCCAATAATCCACGCAGTTCATGTAGATGTTAAATAGATTCTTTATGCCGGCATAATATCTTCTGATAATTATATCGGAAGGAATGCTATGGCCTCCTTCACGAACTCGTTGCGCTACCCGTTCGATGGCGGTTTGTGGGGAGTCGAGCCAAAAGAATAGAAGTTTTACTTGATATCCTTTGCCTTGTGCCCTTTCAATTAGATTCTTATATGATTTAGTGGCTAACGTACTTTCTATCGAAAAAGTCTTATTCATCTGCATTGACAAACTCATTACACTGCCATATATCGGGCAGAATTGTGTAAGAGGCAGTTGTTTTTCCTGCCCCATTACATCCGCTGATTATATAGAGTATCTTGTTGTCCATCGTTATTTAATAAATTCAACACAGAGACACGGAGTCACAGAGTTTTATTCTCCCTCTCTCTTCTCAATCAAAAAAGAACTCTCTGTGTCTCTGTGCCTCTGTGTTCGACTGCCATGTATCAGTACCGGAACTCTCCGAACTCGCTCTTGATTATCAGTTCCTTCCGTTCGCTCTCTTCGATGCGGCCTACAATCTGCGCATCGATGTTGAAGCTCTTCGAGATGGCGATTACCTCTTCGGCGTGTTCGGGAGAGAGGTATACTTCGAGACGGTGTCCCATGTTGAACACCTTGTACATCTCGCTCCAGTCGGTGTCGCTCTGCTCCTTGATGGTGCGGAACAAGGGCGGGACGGGGAAGAGGTTGTCTTTGACGACGCGGCAGTTGTCGCCTACGAAGTGCAGCACCTTGGTCTGTGCGCCGCCGGAGCAGTGCACCATGCCGTGGATTTCGGGACGGAGGGCGTCGAGCAACTTCTTCACCACCGGAGCGTAGGTGCGGGTGGGAGAGAGGACGAGCTTTCCGGCATCCAACGGACTGCCTTCCACGCTGTCCGTCAGTTTCAGTCCGCCGCTGTAGACCAGCTCTTCGGGCACCGCCTTGTCGTAGCTTTCGGGGTATTTCTCAGCCAGGTATTTGGCAAAGACATCATGGCGTGCCGAGGTCAGACCGTTGCTGCCCATACCGCCGTTGTACTCCTTCTCGTAGGTTGCCTGCCCGTAGGAAGCCAGTCCGACAATCACGTCGCCCGGACGGATGTTGGCGTTGTCGATGACGTCGCTGCGCTTCATGCGGCAGGTCACGGTGGAGTCTACGATGATGGTGCGCACCAGGTCGCCCACGTCCGCCGTCTCGCCGCCGGTGGCATATACGCCCACGCCCATCTGGCGGAGTTCGGCCAGCAGTTCGTCGGTGCCGTTGATGATGGCAGAGATGACCTCACCGGGCACCAGCAGCTTGTTGCGTCCGATGGTGGAGGAGACGAGGATGTTGTCTACGGCACCCACGCACAGCAGGTCGTCGATGTTCATAATCAGGGCGTCCTGCGCGATGCCTTTCCATACGCTGAGGTCGCCGGTCTCCTTCCAGTACATATAGGCAAGGCTCGACTTGGTGCCTGCGCCATCGGCGTGCATAATGTTGCAATACTCGGGGTCACCGCCCAAAATGTCGGGGATAATTTTGCAGAAAGCCTGCGGGAAAATACCTTTGTCGATGTTTTTGATGGCGTTGTGTACATCTTCTTTCGATGCACTGACGCCTCGCATCATGTATCGTTGATTGCTCATGAGTTAATAGGTTTATTCAATTGAATGTGCAAAAGTAATGATTATTTCGGTTACAGCCTTGAGTTTGTGCGAGAAATGTATGGGGCAGATGTGCGGCTCTTTCATTTGGTGGGAGCATCATCTCCGGTCGTTGAACCGCCATCCCAGTCCCAGCATCAGGTGGTTGGGGTCGTGGAAGTTCTGCAGCTGATAGCCGGTATGCAGGTAGAGGTTGCGGGTGAGCGACGTCTTGAGGGCGAGCACCTGATACCATCCTTTCGTGTCTTTTCCCTTGTGAAGGAGGTGGTATCCCACGCCGAAGTTGATGGAGAAGACGGGCATCACGAGCTCAAGGCGTGCCGACACTCCTGCATTGAACTGCTCCTTGAAGGGCGGGCGGTAGAATTTCGGGTCGCCGTGTTCGTCCGTGCCTGCCAGGTGTTCGCGCAGGTTGGCGCTTTCGTCGTACTGGGCATCGAGCGAGAGGCCGGCGCGAAGCACGCGGTGGAAGTTGTACATCGGGTTGAAGTTGATGCCCGCCACGCCGAACGAACCGGGCACCAGCGTGCTGCCGCCGTACTCGTCCACCCAGCCGCGTATCTTGGTGGCGCCGTAGAGCGTGAGGTCGTAGCTGACGTGCGGGCGGAAAGGCAGTCCGCGGGGAGGCAGGGCGGCTTCTGCCTTGGCAAGGGTCGGGCTGTCGCCGAAGCTGCGGGTGATGCCTATCCGTGCCCCGAGGGTGTTGACGCCTGCGTTGGGGTAGTGGGAGTTGCCGTTGGAGAAGTGGGTGCCCTCTATGCCGGCGGTGAGGTTCCAGCGGGGCGACAAGCGCCAGTTCAGGAAGAAGCCCAGGTTGATGTAGGCGTTGATGCGGGAGCCGTTCACCATGTTGTGCGGGTTGAGTTCCTCGTCGTACTTCTTCCAGCCGAAGGAGGCGCCGAAGTTCCACTCGTAGTCCAAGGACAGGCGGGGTGCAAGGCGGGCGATGCGGGAGCTTTGGAAGGCGTAGAGCGCTACGGGCGTACCTGCTTCCGCGTGGTTGAAGAGGGTGTTGACCGCGAGTCCGATGCCCTGCGTGGTATGCGGATAGAGCCGTCCGAGGCGCGAGTCGGGGTCGAACTGGATGCCGTACTTCAGGTGGGCGGAGAGGAAGGTGTTCATGCGCCGCCGCTTGTTGTTGCCTCCCTGGTAGAAGCCGTTGCCGCCCCTGAAGAAGCCGCTGGTGGGGGCGAGGTAGGCGGGGCGCACGTCGGCGGAGAGACGGTGGACGGGGTGGCGGAGGGGGGATACCGTGGCGTTTGCTGATGCGTTTGCTGTGGCATTTGTCGATGCGTTTGCCGGGATGTCTGCCGGAGTGTCTGCTAGCGTGTCTGCTGCCGTTGCGGGCATGGCGGTGTCTTGTGCCTGCAGCCCGTTGGCGGATAGTCCGGCAAGGAGCAGCAGGGCTGCCAGTAGTGGTCTATGAATCTTTTTCATGGTTGCTTGTTGCGTTAGTCTCGTTCCACGTGTTGTCGGGTGTGGTGTTCGTGTCCATATCGGTGTCGTCTTGCAGGTACCAGCCGAGTGTCCTTGTCGGCGTTGCGCTGCGCAGTGTGCCTTTCACGGTGCGGGGTTTCCCCGTTTTGGCGTTGTGCAGGTAGAGGGTGTATCCGGCCTGGTAGACTTGCCGTTCTATGACGCGGTATATGTGGCTGAGGCCCGGTGGCATGAATAGGGTCCGTTCGTAGGGAGGGGCGAGTGTCATGTCTATCAGGGCATTGCCGTATTGGAAGTAGGGTATGCGGTCGGTGCAGGGTTTTATGCCTTGCGAGATGTCGGCCGAGGGGAGTTCGATGGTGGGTTCCCCGTCTCCGGTCGGCGCCAGGAGCACGGGGGTGTCGCACGTGAGGTTGATGTGGCGGTGGTGGCGTTTGTTGAAGTCGTAGGTGTACCTCTGCGGTTCGTCGAAGGGGTTGAGGAAGGGGGTGCAGAGGTTGTTGGCCACTTCGGTCGCCGTCGAGCCGGGGATGAGTTCGTATGCGATGCGGTCTATCACGTAGCCGCTGCCGGGCTGCTGCGTGAGGTGTATCTCTTCTTGCCGGAAGTAGTGCTTGTCGCCCACTGCGAGGGTGAACCGGAAAGGTTCGTTCGTGGGGTTGTCGCCGAGGAGGATTTGCAGTTCGCGGCCGTTGGGGCGGATGAAGGTCAGTTCGTAGGGTGGGTAGTCGACCACGATTTTGCCTTCCCGGTCCAGCAGGCAGGTGTTGGACCCCATGTCGGTGCCGTCCGGCGCGTAGAGCTTTCCGGCCAGGTAATGGGTGTAGGTGTCGCCGTATCCGCCGCGGTAGGCGTGGCAGAGTTGCCACTCCGAGGTGTTGAAGCGCAGGGTCAGCGTGTCGCCGTCGCCGCCGAGGGTGGCTTCGGTGAGGGGGAGCCGCACTTCGTCCACGAAGACGTCGCCGTTGCAGGCGTGGAGCAGGGGCGGCAGCAGCAGGAGAAGCAGGATGGGCAGGTGGTTGCTTGGATGTTTCATGATTCCGGTCTGTCGGTTTGGTTGGTAATGGTTGCAAATATAGATGAATTTTGCGGAAGCGGTGCCGGAACGGGGAAGAAAATGTCGGGCGGGCGGTGAGAACGGTGCCGGACGGACGGTGAGGACGGTATCGGGACGGGCGGTGAGAACGGTGCCGGGGCGGACGTGGGAAGCGCCTTCCCTCTTCCTCGCGGTGTAGTTTCCGGGTTTGTTTCTTGGAGGGGAGGGAGGGCGCTTTCCTTGTAGTTTCCGGGTTGTCCCGTCGGGGCGGGGTTATCCCAGCGGGTCGGTCTCTTCGCCGCCTCCGGTGTTCCCGCCGCCTGTGTTCCCGCCGCCGGTCTCTCCGCCGCCGGTGGTGATGCCCTTGGCGCGTTTGTAGTCGGCCATGCTGGCGTAGCTGATGCCGTCTTCGAGCACTCCGCCGCCTTGGAACTGGATGCCTTGGAGCACGCTTTCGCGGAACTCCTTGCTGGGGGTGAAGATGATGCGCGGGGTCTTAATCATCGTCCCGGCGTTGAACTGGGTGATGTCTTCCACTCCGTCGCTGTTGAAGGTGACGCGCAGCGTGCCGAGGTCGCCCACGCGTACGGTGTGTCCTTGTTGCAACTGCTGGCGCGCGTGCTTGCCCAGCAGGTCGAGGGCGGCTTCCATTTCGATGGGTGCCGTGGTGGTGTTCTCCGTGGCGGCGCGCGTCATGGCTTTCACGGTCTGGGGTGTTTCGCTGACGGGGATGGCGTACCATTTCTTGGGCGCATCCTTCTTGTTCGGGTTGTGTCTTTTGATGAGCTTGTACTTATACATACTGGCCTCCTTTTCTTTTTAGTGGAAACTGCAGGGGTAAAGGTAGTGATTCTTTCGGAACGGCAATGGATGGCGCGGGGATATTTTATGTGGATGTCCTGCGGCGTGCCGTGCCTTGGTGTGCTGCTGTGTCGTGTTTTGCTACACAGCTGTGTCGTGCATCATTACACAGCTGTGTCGTACCTTGCTACACAGCTGTGTCGTGTCTTATTACACAGCTGTGTCGTGTATCATTACACAGCTGTGTCGTATCTTGTCACACAGCTGTGTTGCGTCTTCCCGCCGTCAGAACTCCACTTTCGGCGCCTGCGCGGCCCCCTCGGCAGCCTCGAAGTAGGCGCGCCTGTCGAAGCCGAACAGGCCGGCGAGGATGTTCGTGGGGAAGCGGCGGATGGTCTGGTTGTACTCCCGGGCGGCGTTGTTGAAGTTGGTGCGTGCCACGTTGATGCGGTTCTCCGTGCCTTCCAGCTGGGCCTGCAGTTCGAGGAAGTTCTGGTTCGCCTTCAGTTCGGGGTAGTTCTCGGTGATGGCGAGCAGGCGGCCGAGGGCGGAGGTCACCGCGCCTTGGGCACGCTGGTACTCGGCAAGTCTCTCGGGGGTCAGGTCACCGGCGCCGACGGTCAGCTGCGTGGCACGGCTGCGCGCCTCTACCACGCCTTCCAGCGTCTCCCGTTCGTGCGCGGCATATCCCTTGACCGTGCTGACAAGGTTCGGAATCAGGTCGGCACGGCGCTGGTATTGTGTTTCCACGTTCGACCACTGTCCGCTGACGTTTTCGTCCATCTTGACGAGACTGTTGTAGCCGCCGATGCCCCAAAGGGCGAGTAGTGCCGCGGCCACGAGGATGATGATAGTTGTTCTTTTCATGCTTTTTGAATTTGGCCCCTCCTCCCCCCTCACCCCCTCCCCCGTAGGGAGGAAGAGAATGAGTAAGGAGAAAGGGCGGTTATTAATCTATTTGAAATTGATACTGATGTTTCATTATCTTATACTATATATATATGTATTGCCACACTGACTATCTTCGAAGGTGTGTCGAAATGGCAGGAAGGAACACAAATGACGCAAATGACATGAATTACACCGATAGAAAATCGAATGGCAACTGATTTTCAATCCTCTTCTATAAATGGTTGATGTGTGTTATTCGTGTCATTTGTGTTCCAATTCTCATTTTGACACATCCCCCTTTAACTCCTGATAACTCCTTCTAACTCCCGATAACTCCTTCCAATGGTTCCCCAAGGGCGTGTCGCCCCTACTATATGGTTACCATTTGTAATTGATACCGAAGCTCAGCAACTCCTTCACCTGGAAATGGCTGTCGCCTTTGGTCGGCTTGGAACTGTCGTCGAAGCGGGCGTGCACATAAAGCTTGGTGGAAAGATAGCGGTTCAGCACGAAGTTGACCGTGTTTTCCCATTCTACGCGCGTCCACTCATAACTGGTGCGGAAATCCAGGCGGGAGTCCAAGACGATGGAAGGTATAATGGTCCATGACAAGGTGGGCTGCACCTGCGAACCGAAATTGTGTACCACGCACTTCCCTTCTTCGATACCGAACTTAGTCTCGTTCACATCCTTGTTGCCGACATACCGCATCATGTGGGTCAGCGGGGCGATAAATACGGAGAGATTGAACTTCTTCTTTTTCAGCTTATAGTCCATACCGATACTGGACGCCCAGTCGGCTGGAGCGAAGAATGCCGAAACCAGCTCCTCGCTGTTCGCCTTGTAGCTGCGGCAAAACTGCGTCTTAAACTCCGTAGTAATCGTATAATACCACTTGGAGGCCGCCTGGATACCCAGCTTGCTGTACAAGCGGAGTTGGTCGGTACTTACCAGGTAGTCGTGGTACTTGTCGGACGGAGCGGAGCTGAAACCCAACTTGGCGTCCAGCAGGTTTTCCCACTGGATTTTCTCCTTGTCATTGTAGTTGGCATACAGTTGCAGGTTGGCAAGCACGGCATTCGTGCTCTCGCCGCCCTTGTACCAGTTGTCCGAGATATAGTTCTGCGTAATCTGCAGCGAGCCGTTTCCGCCGGTCACCCACCAGTTGGGCTTCTGTATCACGACTTCCGCCTCTTCCTTCACTCCCGTCATCTCTTCCTGGACGAAAAGCTTCACCACGGAAGGTTTGGAGGATACCTCCTTTTGGATGTCGTCCTTGAACACTTTCTTCTTTTCAATCTCCTTTTCGGTCATGACCACCAGGTCCGGACGATTGACGTAGGTGTTCAGCATCACACGGTCCACCACCCTGTTCGCACTCTCTTTCGACTGGAAACTCAGTGTGTCGAAGGGCAGCAGTTCTTTCGTCATGGCCGGCACCGTGTCCGGCTGCCGGAAAGTCCAGTCCACCCGCGACAGGCGTTCCATCGGCGCATAATAATATGTGGTAGGAACAAACATCCGGTAGTAGTTCGGATTGTATGCGATGTAGCGTTCGGGAGTGGCGGGGTCGTTCAGATAGTTCAGCACCCCGAAATGTTTCTCATACAGCACCGACACCGTGTCCAACTGATATCCATTATCACAAGGTTTCAGCTTCAGAATCCAGTTCCGACTCCAAATGCCCGACAGTGTATCCGCCTTTTCTGCCGCATTCTGTTGCCTGTTCATGCCCTTCGACGGGTTCTGCGCCATCAACGGGGACGAAAGCAACGCGGCAACCAATCCTGTTAAAACAAGTCTATTCCTCATATTTTTCTTAAAAATCCATATTTGCACGCAAAATTAAACCAAAATGTTCAGACTACAAAAGATGGGAAGTGAAAGTATGGACTTTCCCTACATTTCTTATTACTTTTCTTCGGGACGAACAGTGTTCCGGTTACCTAATCTTAAATCGTTCCACCACGGGGGAAATTTTGTTCCACCGCGGAGAAAGTTTTGTTCCACCGCGGTGGAACAAAATTTCCCCCGTGGTGGAACGATTTAACGGCAGGCGCGATTGACGTTATTCGCCGCAACGGAAAAAGGTGGCGGATGCGGCGCGTACCGGAAAACAGAAGCGGGATAAAGCGGGAATAGAAGCGGAATAAGGACTTTTTAAGCAAAATTTAAGCAGGCTCTTATGTACTTCCTCTTTTTTTTCATAATTTTGCGCTTTAATTTTTAAGGAAACATTTAAAACAGTATAGCTGTGGGAGAAACAAAGTATATTTTCGTCACCGGTGGCGTTGCCTCTTCGTTAGGCAAAGGTATCATTTCGTCATCCATCGGTAAGTTATTGCAAGCAAGAGGTTATAAAGTTACCATCCAGAAGTTCGACCCGTACATCAACATCGACCCGGGCACACTGAACCCTTACGAGCACGGAGAATGCTACGTGACGGTAGACGGCCACGAAGCCGACCTCGACCTGGGACACTACGAGCGCTTCCTGGGCATTCAGACTACCAAAGCCAACAACATCACCACCGGACGTATCTATAAAAGCGTCATCGACAAAGAGCGCCGTGGCGATTATCTGGGAAAGACTATCCAGGTCATCCCCCATATCACGGATGAAATAAAGCGCAACGTAAAACTGTTGGGCAACAAATACAAGTTCGATTTCGTCATCACCGAAATCGGCGGCACGGTGGGCGACATCGAATCGCTCCCCTACCTGGAAAGTATCCGCCAGCTGAAATGGGAATTGGGCAAGGACGCCTTGTGCGTGCACCTCACGTACGTACCCTACCTCGCGGCAGCCGGCGAGCTGAAGACCAAACCGACGCAGCACTCCGTGAAAGAGCTGCAAAGCGCCGGCATACAGCCAGACGTGCTCGTGCTCCGCACGGAACATGAGTTGAGCGCCAACCTGCGCAAGAAGGTGGCCCTTTTCTGCAACGTGGACGAAAACGCCGTCGTGCAGAGCATCGATGCGCCTACCATCTATGAAGTACCCATCCTGATGCAGGCCCAGGGACTGGACGCCACCATCTTAAAGAAAATGGGGTTGCCCGTGGGCGACACTCCGGGACTGGGACCTTGGCGCGCCTTCCTCGAACGCCGCCACAAGGCGGAGAAGACGGAACCGGTGCACATAGCGCTGGTAGGCAAATACGATTTGCAGGATGCCTACAAGTCCATCCGCGAAGCCTTGTCGCAGGCCGGAACATACAACGACCGCAAGGTGTCGGTAGACTTCGTGAACAGCGAGAAGCTGACGGACGAAAACGTGGCGGAAGCGCTGAAAGGTATGTCGGGCGTCCTCATCGGTCCGGGTTTCGGCGAACGCGGCATCGCAGGAAAATTCGTAGCCATCAAATATGCACGCACGCATGACATCCCGACGTTCGGCATCTGCCTGGGTATGCAATGCATCGCCATCGAGTTCGCCCGCAACGTGCTGGGATACGCCGACGCCAATTCGCGTGAGATGGACGAGAAGACACCCCACAACGTCATCGACATCATGGAGGAGCAGAAGTCCATCACCAACATGGGCGGCACCATGCGTCTGGGAGCCTACGAATGCGTGTTGCAAGAGGGCAGCAAGGCATACGAGGCATACGGGACGGAACACATCCAGGAACGCCACCGCCACCGCTACGAGTTCAACAACGCCTACAAGGCAGAGTATGAGGCGGCAGGCATGAAGTGCGTGGGCATCAACCCGGAATCGGACCTGGTGGAAATCGTGGAAATCCCCGCACTGAAATGGTTCGTCGGAACCCAGTTCCATCCGGAATACAGCAGCACGGTGCTGCACCCGCACCCGCTGTTCGTGGCATTCGTCAAGGCCGCAATCGAAAACGAGACAAAGTAATCATTAATAACCGATAATTCATAATTTGAGTAAATGGATAAAAACACCATCACAGGCCTTGTCCTGATGGCGATACTGTTAGTCGGATTCAGTTTCCTGAGCCGCCCGAGCAAGGAACAGCTGGCGGCGCAGCAACGCTACTACGACTCCATCGCCCAAGTACAGCAACGCGAAGCCGACCTGCAGGCAAAGGCGGAAGCCGCATTGGCCAACGAGAAAGAGGCCTGGCAGTCCGACTCCACCGCCCTGTTCTTCCAGGCGCTGCAGGGAGTCGACGAACAGGTCACGATACAGAACAACCTGGCTGAACTGACGGTAGCCACCAAAGGCGGACGCGTTTCGTCGGCAACGCTGAAGAAGTATATGGGGCAGGACAAGAAGACCCCCGTCACCCTGTTCAGCGGCGACGACGCTTCCATGAACTTCCTCTTCTACAACAAGAAGGAGACCATACAGACGGAAGCGTACTACTTCACCGTGCTGAACCGCACGGACAGCACCGTGACCATGCGCCTCGCGGCAGATAGCGCCAGCTACATCGACTTCAACTACGCCATGCACGACGACACCTACTTGGTGGACTTCACCATCAATGCCACGGGCATGACGGACAAGCTGGCAAGTACCGACTACGTGGACATCGAGTGGTCGCAACGTGCCCGCCAGATAGAAAAGGGCTATGTATACGAGAACCGCCTGTCCGAGCTGACCTATAAGGTTTCCGGAGAGGGAACCGACTACCTGTCTGCCGGGAAGAACGACGATAAGGAAATCGCGGAACACCTGGACTGGATTGCCTTCAAGAACCAGTTCTTCTCCGCCGTGTTCCTGTCGGACGCGGACTTTGAGAAGGCCAAGCTGCACTCGAAGATGGAAGCGCAAGGCAGCGGATACATCAAGGATTACTCCGCCGAAATGAGCACCGCTTTCGACCCGACGGGCAAGGAACCCACGAAACTGTTCTTCTACTTCGGCCCCAACCACTACAAGACCCTGAGTGCCGTGGGCGACGACCTGGACAAGGATTGGGAACTGAACCGCCTGGTCTACCTGGGCTGGCCGCTCATCCGCTGGATAAACAAATGGTTCACCATCAACCTCTTCGACTGGCTCTCGGGCTGGGGATTGAGCATGGGCATCGTCTTGCTGCTGATGACGCTGATTGTGAAGATTGTGGTATTCCCCACCACGTGGAAGACCTATATCTCTTCCGCTAAGATGCGTGTGCTGAAACCGAAAATCGATGAAATCAACAAGAAGTATCCCCGGCAGGAAGACGCGATGAAGAAGCAGCAGGAGGTGATGGGGCTTTACAGCCAGTACGGCGTCAGCCCGATGGGCGGATGCCTGCCGATGCTGATTCAGTTCCCCATTTTGATGGCACTGTTCATGTTCGTGCCGAGCGCCATCGAACTGCGCCAGCAAAGCTTCTTGTGGGCGGACGACCTCTCCACATACGATGCGTTCATCAACTTCCCGTTCCACATCCCGTTCCTGGGCAGCCACCTCAGCTTGTTCTGCCTGCTGATGACGGTGACGAACATCCTGAACACGAAGTACATGATGCAACAGCAAGACACGGGAGCCAATCCGCAGATGGCCGCCATGAAGTGGATGTCCTACCTGATGCCCGTCATGTTCCTGTTCATCTTGAACGACTATCCTTCGGGACTGAACTACTACTACTTCATCTCAACGCTCATCAGCGTGGTGACTACGCTCATCATGCGGAAGACAACCGATGAAAAGGCACTCCTCGCACAACTAGAGGCCAACAGGAAAGACCCGAAGAAAATGAAGAAAACCGGCTTCGCCGCCCGTCTTGAAGCGATGCAAAAGCAACAAGAACAGATGATGAAAGAAAGACAGAACAGGAGATAACTCTCCGTTCGAGATATAATTTCAGAAAAAGGGAGCCGGACAATTCACATTGCCCGGCTTCCTTTTTCCACCCCTGTCCATCAAGAAAAGAATCATCAAGTATATCCCCCAAAAAAACAATATCAATATGCAGACTAAATACACCTACAAAGAAATCTGGCTAATAGCCTACCCTATCCTGATTAGCCTGCTCATGGAGCAGCTAATCGGCATGACAGACACCGCCTTCCTGGGACGGGTGGGCGAAATAGAACTGGGAGCATCCGCCATCGCCGGCATTTTCTATATAGTGATGTTCATGGTGGCATTCGGCTTCAGCATCGGCGCGCAGATTCTGATTGCACGGCGCAACGGCGAACGGCAATACCGGGAGATAGGCAACCTGTTCTATCAGGGCATCTATTTCCAGCTGGGAATGGCGGCGGTCATGTTTGCCGTCTGCTACAGTTTCGCTCCGACAATATTGAAACGGCTCGTCTCTTCCGAACACATTTACGATGCGGCGATGAGCTATCTCAACTGGCGCGTCTTCGGCTTCTTTTTCTCTTTCACGGCAGTGATGTTCCGCGCATTCTTCCTGGGCACCACGCAGACCAAGACGCTGACGCTGAACTCGATTGTCATGGTGGTGAGCAACGTCGTGTTCAACTACATCCTGATATTCGGAAAGTTCGGCCTTCCCGCCCTCGGCATTGCCGGAGCCGCCATCGGCTCATCGCTGGCCGAACTGATATCGCTGGTGTTCTTCATCGTCTATACCCGCAACCATATCGACATCCGCAAGTATGGACTGGACCGGATACCGGGCATCCGCCGGAACATACTCAAGCGCATACTCAGCGTCTCTCTATGGACCATGGTGCAGAACTTCCTGTCGCTCTCCACGTGGTTCCTGCTGTTCCTCTACGTGGAGCACCTGGGAGAACGCTCGCTGGCCATCACGAACATCATCCGCAACGTGTCGGGAATCATGTTCATGGTGATGATGGCATTTGCCTCCACTTGCGGCTCGCTGGTCAGCAACCTTATCGGAGCGGGCGACACCGACTGTGTACCCGGCACGATACGGCAGCACATACGCATCGCGTATGCTTTCGTATTGCCGATTATCATCCTCTTCGCACTGTTTCCCAAGCTGATAATAGGTGTGTATACCGACATCCCGGAACTGCAGGAGGCGGCTGTCCCCTCGCTTTGGGTACTTTGCTTCGCCTATCTGTTTATCATCCCTGCCAATGTCTATTTCCAATCGGTGTCGGGCACCGGCAACACACGCACGGCATTAGCGCTGGAGATGACGACACTGGCAGTCTACACCTGCTACATCACCTACATCGTGGCCTATCTGAAACTGGACGTGGCATATGCGTGGACCTCGGAAATCGTCTATTCCGTAGGAATCTTGACACTTTGCTACATTTACATGAAGAAAGGGAAATGGAGTCTGAAGAAAATCTAAATTAAATCCCTATCTTCGCTACCAAAATAATTTTTCAACTATTTCATAATGAAACAAACAAATCTATTATTTATGTCGGCAGCAATGGTGTTGGCATCCTGCGGCGGAACGAAAGACGCGGGAAAAGACGAGGCGCTCATCGGACGCCCGGATATAAAGATTGAAGGCAAACGCATGACGCCCGAAGCGCTTTGGGCAATGGGACGCATCGGCAGCGTGGCTGTGTCGCCCGACGAGAAGCAGATTGTCTATTCGGTGGCCTACTACAGCGTGCCGGAAAACAGAAGTAACAATGAACTGTTCGTCATGAACGCCGACGGCAGCGGCAACAGGCAGATTACCCGCGACAACTGGCAGGAAAGCCAACCGGCATGGATAAAGGACGGCAGGAAAATCGCTTTCCTCTGCAACGAAAGCGGCAGCAGCCAGCTGTGGGAAATGAACCCGGACGGCACCGGACGTAAACAGCTCACCCACTACGACAGCGACATCGAAGGGTTCGCCCTCTCGCCCGACGGCAAGAAACTGCTCTTCATCGCCCAAGTAAAGACCGTGCCAAGCACCGCCGACAAGCATCCCGACTTGCCCAAGGCAACCGGTATCATCGTCAACGGATTAATGTACAAGCATTGGGATGAATGGGTGACGACAGCACCTCACCCGTTCGTCGCCGACTTCGACGGCAACGGCATCAGCAACGTAAAGGACATCCTCGAAGGGCTTCCCTACGAAAGCCCGATGAAGCCCTTCGGAGGCATCGAACAGCTGGCATGGAGCCCTGCATCGGACAAGATAGCCTTTACCTGCCGCATGAAGACCGGACTGCCCTACGCCATCTCCACCGACTCGGACATCTACGAGTATGACGTGGCAAAAGGCGGTTTCGACAACCTCTGCAAACAGAACGGAAAAGCCTCTGAAGGCAAAGACGAGATGGCGGGTTACGACACCAATCCGCAATACTCTCCCGACGGCAAGTACATCGCCTGGCAGAGCATGGAACGCGACGGCTACGAAGCCGACCAGAACCGTCTCTGCGTAATGGACCGCGCCACCGGCGAGAAACGTTTCGTGAGCGGCGGGTTCGACTCGAACGTGGACGCTTTCCTGTGGAACAAAGACTCGCAGAGCCTGTTCTTCTTGGGTGTATGGCACGGCAGAACCCACATCTACAATACCGACCTGGAGGAGAATGAACGGATATACCAACTGACCAACGGAATGTACGACTACGCTTCGATAGCCTTATGCGGCAACAGCCTGATTGCCAAGCGCCACTCCATGTCCATGGGCGACGAAATCTTTTCCATCGGCGGGTTGGACAGCAAGCCGTTCCCTATCTGCGCGTTCGGTGCCAATACGCATAACAAGTTCGATAGCAATACGCCGGTCGAGGAGATTTATCCCGTGACACAGCTCACCTTCGAAAACAAGCCTATCTACGACCAGCTGGAAATGGGCAAAGTAGAGGGACGCTGGATGAAGACCACCGACGGCAAGCAGATGCTGACCTGGGTCATCTATCCGCCGCACTTCGACCCTGCCAGGAAGTATCCTACCCTACTCTTCTGCGAAGGCGGCCCGCAAAGTCCCGTCAGCCAGTTCTGGAGCTATCGCTGGAACTTCCAGATTATGGCGGCCAACGACTATATCATCGTAGCCCCCAACCGTCGCGGACTTCCGGGCTTCGGCATGGAATGGAACGAAGCCATCAGCGGCGATTACGGCGGGCAGTGCATGAAGGATTACCTTACCGCCATCGATGAAATGGCGAAGGAACCGTTCGTCGACAGCGAACGTCTGGGCTGCGTGGGTGCCAGCTTCGGCGGCTTCTCCGTCTACTGGCTTGCCGGACACCACGACAAACGCTTCAAGGCATTCATTGCCCACGACGGCATCTTCAACATGGAAATGCAATACCTGGAGACGGAAGAGAAATGGTTCGCCAACTGGGATATGGGCGGCGCATACTGGGAAAAAGACAATGCCACGGCACAACGCACATTCGCCAATTCGCCCCATCGCTTTGTAGACAAGTGGGACACTCCCATCCTCTGCATCCACGGCGAAAAGGACTACCGCATCCTCGCCAATCAGGCCATGGCGGCTTTCGATGCAGCCGTGATGCGCGGTGTCCCTGCCGAACTCCTTATCTATCCCGACGAGAACCACTGGGTGCTGAAACCGCAGAACGGCATCTTGTGGCAACGCACATTCTTCGAATGGCTGGACACATGGTTGAAGCCTGCCAACTAAAATACTGAAAAGAGGAGACTGAAAAAGGGAGTTAACATCATTGCACCGATGATGTTAACTCCCTTTCTTTTATATGTTAACTTCGTATGAGTCATTCAGTTAACTTCCTTCCGGTCAGAAAGTTAACCAATCGCAGACGCGGCATCTGCCACATCAGATATACGTACCCAATACCGGCAACGTGGTTCCCTGCATCGCAAAGCAGATGCCGAATACAGCCGCGCTTATTATCCAAAGAATAATCAACGTCCATTTCAATCCGGACACCATCGGCTGCCATTTCAGCAACTGGCTGAATATCGCCCAGACAAGGCTCACCAACGGAATGCCCACCAACAGAATGCCCGCGATGCACATCACGATGGCAGGCAGCGGAGAGGCAGGCAATGCCACGTCGAACATCGGGAACAGGGAGATGAGCGCAGCCCCGCCTCCGATGGCAACCATGATTGCCGCAAAAAGCAGGGTGACAAACAGAACCCCGAACACAAACAGCAGCGGACTGCAAATAATCGCAAATATTATCAGGCAGATTTTAAGGCACAGGCCGACCGCCTTGACGAAAATGTCACCCGCCTTTTGCAGAAGCGTGCGGGGCTTGTCGGAACGCATATAGTCGTTCACACCGCTCGCCACCTTCTCGAAACCGCCGGTCACCGTCTTTCCTATGTTGTCCACCGTGACAGCCTCTCCCCGCATACTCAACTTCTCGGCTGCCGTATGGGCTTCGGGGACGATTATCCAGCAGATGATATACGCCGGTATCAGAACTTTGAAACCGAAAATCATAATCAGCACAAGGGCGAGACGGAAAAATGTCACATCCCATCCCAGGTAGGCTGCCAGACCGCTCACTACACCTCCCAGCATCTTGTCGTCGGGATTGCGATAGAAACGGTGATGTACCTTCCCTGCCGTTGCAGAAGTGTTCACACCCGCATGGTCGGAACGGGTGTTGTCATACCTGCCCTCCGTTCCGGCATCGGCGTCACCGGCATCGGGTTCCAGTTCTTCGGGCTTGCCCATGCGTGCGATGACCTCTTCCACATCGGCAATGGTAATCACCTGCAGACCCGCAGTGAGTTTCTCCGCAAACAGTTCGGAGATGCGGCGCTCGATGTCGTCAATAATCTCGTCCGCACCGGTTTCCCTGCGGAAATGTATCTTCAGATTACTCAAATAATTATCCAACAGGCAGTATGCGTCTTCATCGATGTGGAAGACCGTTCCACCTAAGTTCACCGTTAATGTCTTCTTCATTGTTGTATGTTTTTGTCAAGTTATCTATATCGTTGTTTGCCCCACTAATTGTTCGTAATATGATTGACCGTATCGTTCAACTCCCGCCAGGAGACTTCCAGTTCCCCCAGGAAGGACTCACCTTTCGCTGTGAGCTTGTAATATTTGCGCGGCGGTCCTTGGGTAGACTCTATCCATTCGTAACTTAGCAGGTCATCGTTCTTCAGACGGGTGAGCAACGGGTAGAGCGTCCCTTCCACCACAATCAGCCGCGCCTCCTTCAGCTTTTGTATAATGTCCGATGCATACGCCGGCTCCTTGTGGAGCAAGAGCATGATGCAATACTCAAGCATTCCTTTGCGCATTTGCGACTTTACATTATTAACATCCATAATCCGTTTATGTTTATCTACTTCAATGAGTTCTTTTGTATGGCACAAATATATGTATTATATTAGTACCTTGCATTACAAAGTACCTTAAGTTAGCATTATTTAAGAATATATTCGGCAATATCGCGTCAAAACGCCTGTTTGAGACAAAATATTGTATATTTGTAACCGTTTAATGCAAACACCGTTCATATGTTTACAATCAGAAAAGCGACAAGCGCCGATTGCGGGTTGATACATAAACTTGCCTGGCAGATATTTCCGGAGACTTACAAGGAGATTCTCTCGAAAGAACAAATCGAATACATGATGGAGTGGATGTATTCTTTGGACAACATCCGCAAACAGATGGAAGAAGAAGGGCACGTATATCTCATAGCCTACGAGGAGTGCGAAGCGGCGGGCTACGTGTCCGTGCAGCAACAGGAGGAAAACTTGTTCCACCTGCAGAAGATTTATGTGCTGCCCTACTACCAGGGCGCGCACTGCGGAAGTTTCCTTTTCCGCGAAGCAGTGAAATACATCAAGGATGTGCATCCCCGCCCGTGTACGATGGAGCTGAACGTGAACCGCAACAACCGGGCGGTACACTTCTACGAGCGCATGGGAATGAAGAAAGCAAGGGAAGGTGATTTTCCGATAGGCAACGGATACTTCATGAACGACTATATCATGGAACTGAAGATAGAAGATTAAAACAATAAAGGTCAACGCTGCAATCCCAACGTTGACCTTTATGTTTGTTCTTAATTATTTCGCCACTCGCTCCAGCCACTTGACCATGGAGAGCATCACAATCATGGAAGCGCCCGTGGCACCCACGAATACTAACCAGCAGGCCCAGATGGGAACGGTGGTATAAAGGATGCCGCCGATGAAAAGCAACGAGTTACCTACCGCCGTCGCAGCCAGCCAGCAACCTTGCATCAGGCCCTGCAGATGGGGAGGAGCCACCTTGGAGACGAAAGAGAGTCCCAACGGCGAGATAAACAGTTCGGCAACCGTCAGGATGAAGTACAGTCCAATCATAATCCACGGTGTCACGCGGATGGCGCTGATTTCGGCCGCGCTCATCGTACCCAGCGCATCCTTGGCGGGCAGGGTGAACGAGAATATCATCAGGAATACGTAGGCCAACGCCGCAATGCCCATACCGATGGCAATCTTCATCGGAGTGGAAGGCTCCTTGCCGCTCTTCTTCAGCGAACCGAACAGCCACATGATGAACGGAGTCAGGAACACGACAAAGAACGGATTCACGCACTGGAAGATTTCCGCACCCTTGATTCGTGTAAATCCGAGGTCGATGTCGATAACGCTCAAGTCCACATAGTCGCGTGCGAAGTAAGTCAGCGAATAACCGTTCTGGTGGAACGACAGCCAGAAGAAGATGACCACACCGAACACAGCAAACAAAGCATAGATGCGCTGCTTGATTTCGGCCGCGCTCATCTTGATTTCTTCCCGACTGGCGGTAGCGGCATTCTGCTCTTTAGCGGCTACGGCTTTCTTGGCCGGGTCGGGGAAGCGGTTCTTATTAGTCAGGTAGATGACCAATGAAATCAGCATGGCCACGATGGCTGCCATGAAAGCATACTGGAAACCACGGTTGAACACATCCAGGTAGTTATTGACAAATGCGCCCATATCGGTGACATGACTGCCGTCGAGCGTCACCTTGTCTGCCAAAGCCGTAAGGTTCTCCATTGCCTGGGGAGCCATCTTGTCACCTTCCTTGAGGAACTGGTGGCAGAGTTCGGGCAAAGTGGCGTCATAGTCGAAATTGTTGACCTTCAACCACCAGTTGCGCACGCCGATGGCAATCCACGGAGCGAAGAAACCGCCGATGTTGATGAACATATAGAAAATCTGGAAGCCGGAATCGCGCAGACTCGAATACTTGGGGTCGTCGTACATCTGACCGACCAACGCCTGAAGATTACCCTTGAACAGGCCGTTGCCGAAGGCGATGACCAGAAGCCCGAAACAAGTCAGTCCCAGGTAAAGCCCCATACTGGGAACGGGCGTAGGAGTGGGAATGGCGATAATCAGATAGCCTACAGCCATCATTATCAGACCGGCAAGGATGGTGCCTTTGAAGTTTTTCGTCTTGTCGGCAATGATACCTCCCGCCAAGGCCAGGATATAGATAGAGGCATAAAAGGCGGAATAGATATATCCGGTGGTCGTTTCAGACAGCCCGAACTTCGCCGAGATGAACAGTGTGAGGATTGCCATCATGATATAGAAGCCGAAACGTTCTCCCATATTCGCCAATGCGGCGGCAATCAAACCATTAGGGTGCTTGCTAAACATAAAGATAAGTTTTTTGTAAATTAATAATTAGTATTAGTTCATTTATATTTTCTGCAAATATATGCTTTTCATCGAGATTTCCGGTAAGAATTTGCGATTTCTCTTGCCGGAAGCGCGCTTTTATTCCTCGAAAAGCGTGCAGACTTCGGCATGCACTTCCTTTATCAGGTCTTCCGGATTGAGTTTAAGCTGCAAACCGCGTTGTCCGGCACTGATGTAGATATAGGGAAACTGCAGGCAGGTGCGGTGGATATAGGTGGGGAACGGCTTCTTCATGCCGATGGGCGAGCATCCGCCGCGGATATACCCCGTGAGCGGCAGCAGTTCCTTCATGGGGATGAGGTCGCACTTCTTGTTGCCGGACACCTTGGCCGCCAGTTTCAGGTCCACCTCGTGCTCTCCGGGAATGACGCACACGAAATAACCGTTCTTGTCGCCATGCAATATCAATGTCTTGAAGACCTGCTCGATGTCCTCTCCCAGGCTGGCGGCAACGTGCACCGCGCTCAAATCTTTCTCGTCCACTTCATACGGAATCAGTTCGTAGGCTATCTTTGCTTTGTCCAGCAGCCGGGCTGCATTGGTCTTGTTGATTTTCACTTCTTTCATTGCAGTTATGATTTAGATACGAGGAAAAAACTTTTTCATCGGAATATATCTATTTTTCTTAGGAGAATAATTGTTTACCACTCCGCTGCACCGAGAGCTATCGGGAGTTCAATTCCTAAAGAGCGGCATCCCCTACAGTCCCAGCTCCTCTTTCAGAAACTTCGGGGTATATCCCTTCGCGCTCATCGCCACCTCTTCGGGCGTGCCGCAGGAGAGAAGTTCTCCCCCTCCCTTGCCGCCTTCGGGACCCATGTCGATAATGTAGTCCGCCATCTTGATGACGTCGAGATTGTGCTCGATGACGATGACCGTGTTGCCTTTGTCCACCAGTCTGTTCAGCACATTCATCAGGACGCGTATATCTTCGAAGTGCAATCCGGTGGTGGGCTCGTCGAGGATATAGAGCGTCTTGCCCGTATCCCGCTTGGAAAGTTCGGTAGCGAGCTTCACGCGCTGGCTTTCGCCGCCGGAAAGCGTGGTGGACGACTGTCCCAGCTTGATGTACCCAAGACCGACTTCCTGGATAACCTTAATCTTGTTCAGAATCTGAGGCACGTTTTCGAAGAACTCCACTGCACGGTTTATCGTCATGTCCAGCACATCGGCGATGGACTTCCCTTTGAACCGCACTTCCAGCGTCTCGCGGTTGTAGCGCTTGCCGTGGCAAACCTCGCAAGGCACATACACATCGGGCAGGAAGTTCATTTCAATGGTCTTATACCCGTTGCCTTGGCAGGCTTCGCAGCGTCCGCCGCTGACGTTGAACGAGAAGCGCCCCGCCTTGTAGCCGCGCATTTTGGCTTCGGGCAGTCCGACAAACAGGTTGCGTATATCGGAAAAGACGCCGGTATAGGTGGCGGGATTGGAACGCGGGGTGCGCCCCAACGGCGACTGGTCGACGTTCACCACCTTGTCTATATATTCCAGTCCTTCGATACTGTCGTATTCCAACGGGTCTTGCAGGGAACGGTAGAACTTCTGCGACAGGATGGGCTGAAGCGTTTCGTTAATCAGCGTAGACTTCCCGCTGCCCGACACGCCCGTCACGCAAATCAGCTTGCCGAGCGGGAACTCCACATCCACGTTCTTCAGGTTATTGCCTTTTGCGCCGCGCAGCCAAAGGCTATGGCCGTTGCCTTTGCGCCGTTCGGCGGGAACTTCGATGGCACACTCGCCGTTCAGGTACCGGGAAGTCAGCGTATGCGTCTGCAACATCCGTTGCGGAGTGCCGGAAAACACGACCTCGCCACCCAGTCTGCCTGCCTTGGGTCCCATGTCGATGACGTAATCGGCGGCGAGCATCATGTCTTTGTCGTGCTCCACCACGATAATGGAATTGCCCATGTCGCGCAATTCTTTCAGCGAGCGAATAAGCCGCTGGTTGTCCCGCTGATGCAACCCGATGCTCGGTTCGTCCAGGATATAGAGTACGTTCACCAGCTGCGAACCTATCTGCGTAGCCAGCCGGATGCGCTGGCTTTCGCCGCCGGACAGGCTGACGGCGCTGCGGTCCAGGGACAAATAGTCCAATCCTACGTCCAACAGGAATTTCAGACGGGTGCGGATTTCTTTCAGTATCTCCACGGCAATCTGTTGCTGCTTGCTGCTGAGGTATTGGTCCACGTTCTGCAGCCAGTCATACAGCTCGCTGATGTCCATCGTGGAGAGTTCGTAGATGTTCTTGTCGTGGATGCGGTATGCCAGTGCCTCCTTGTTCAGCTTCGCGCCGTGGCATTCGGGGCAGACGGCGGTCCTGGCAAACTGTTCCGCCCACTTCTGCGCCGTGGCGGACGCTTCTTTCTCCTGCAACAGCTGGATGTATTTCACTATTCCCTCGAATGTGACAAAATAGTCGGACGACGTGCCGATAAGGGAACTCTTTATCTTGAGCCGCTCGTCCGAGCCGTACAGCACCTCGTCGATGGCATCGTCCGGAAGCTCCTTGACAGGCGTTTTCAGTGTGGCTTCGTATTTCTCCAGCAAGGCGGCAATCTGCCAGAATATCATGCTGTTCTTGGCTTTTCCCAAGGGGATGACAGCTCCCTCGCCGATGGAAAGTTCGCGGTCGGGGATAATCTTGTCGATATCTATCTGGCTCACCACGCCCAGCCCCTTGCATTTGGGGCAAGCTCCCTGCGGAGAGTTGAACGAGAAGTTATGGGGAGCCGGTTCGCGATAGGACAAACCGGTGACAGGACACATCAGGCGCTTGCTATAATGGCGCACGCTTCCGCTTTGGACATCGAAAATCATCAGCAACCCGTCGCCTTGGCGCATGGCGGTGGCGACACTCCCTTTCAGGCGGGTATCATCCTTTTCCGACACCTCAAGTTTGTCGATTACCACCTCCACGTCGTGATTCTTGTAGCGGTCCAGCTTCATGCCGGGCAGCACCTCGCGCACCACGCCGTCCACACGGACATGGATATAACCCTTCTTGCGGATTTGTTCGAACAGTTCCTTGTAGTGTCCCTTGCGGCTACGCACCAACGGGGCAAGGATGTAAATACGTTTCCCCTTATATTCGTTCAGGATAAGTTCGAGAATCTGCGCTTCGGTATACTTCACCATCTTCTCGCCGGAAAGATAGGAATAGGCCTCTCCGGCGCGGGCATAGAGCAGACGGAGGTAATCGTACACTTCCGTCGTCGTGCCTACGGTAGAGCGCGGATTTTTGTTGGTTGTCTTCTGTTCAATGGAAATCACCGGGCTCAAGCCTGTAATCTTGTCCACATCGGGACGCTCCAAATTGCCCAGGAAGTTACGGGCGTATGCCGAGAAAGTCTCGATATAGCGGCGCTGGCCTTCGGCAAATATCGTATCGAATGCGAGGGATGACTTGCCGCTTCCGCTCAATCCGGTGATTACCGTCAGACTGTTGCGGGGAATTTCGGCATCAATGTCTTTCAAATTATGTACACGCGCCCCGTATACGTTGATATATTCTGTCTCTTCTTGCATATCTTAAAGATGAATTTGTGCAAAAATAAAGGTTTCCGAGCGAATATCAGCCGAAAAGCCGCATTTTTCGGTTTTAAAATGCACAATATTATTTCTTAACGCAATCCCTTGGCTGGAATAGGACAATATTGTTAACTTTGCGGCTACTTTGGGAAATTGTAAACATAAACCAACGATTACTGAATGAAAACAATCAACCGTATTTTTTGCTCCCTGCTGCTTTCCGGTGTATGCAGTTTCGGTGTAAACGCACAAGAGAACCAATCTTATTTCCTGCACACCATCGAGAAAGGTCAAAGTCTATACTCCATCGCCAGTATGTACAACGTCAGCCAAGCGGATATCATCCGGCTGAATCCGGGCAGCGACGACAAGATATATGTAGGACGTACCCTGCGCATTCCGCGCACGGGCACCGACACGCAAAAAGAGACTTTCCATACCATAGCCTCCGGCGAGACCCTCTACCGGCTGACCGTGAAATACAACGTTTCCGCCAAGGCGATATGCGATGCCAATCCGGGATTGAGCGCCGAGAACTTCCGCATCGGGCAGGTAATCCGTATCCCGTCGGCGGCAGATGTGGCAACCGCCGCCACAGGCACATCGGCAACAGTCGGGAAACCGGTGGAAAACAGCTCCATCCAAGCCCCGGTAAAGTCGCGCTGCCGCGATATGCACCGGGTGAAACGTAAGGAAACCGTGTTCAGCATCAGCCGCGAATACGGCATCACGGAAGCCGAACTGATAGCCGCCAACCCGGAGTTGCAGGGAGAGGCGAAGATAAAGAAAGGTGCGTTCCTCTGCATCCCCTACCCCTCCTCTTCCGCCCAAACGCAACAGGGTACACATACGCAGACTGCACCAAGCGACAGCGAGCTGTTCGATGAAAACAGAAAAAGCAACGAGCGCATCAATGTCATCAAAGCGGCCGTAGTCCTTCCGTTCCTGTCCGACGGGGCAAACAAAAGCGAATCCGCAAAAATGGTGGAATATTACGAAGGGTTCCTGCTGGCAGTAGACAGTCTGAAGCGTACGGGCACCTCCGTCGACCTCTATACTTACAGCACCGGTCCCGCCACATCGTCCCTGAACTCCATACTCGGGAAGAGCGAGATGAAGGAGATGGACATCATCTTCGGCCCGTTGCACCAGCAGCACATCAAGCCGCTTGCCGATTTCGCCGACAAGCACGACATACGGCTGGTGATACCGTTCACTTCCAAAGACAATACCGTGTTCCGCAACCCGTCTGTGTACCAGATTAATACGCCTCAATCCTATCTCTACTCTGAGGTATACGACCATTTCGTCCGCCAGTTCCCCAACGCCAATGTCATCTTCATCGAGGCAAGCCAAGGCGTCAAAGAGAAGGCAGACTTCATCAAGGGACTGAAGGAGGAACTGCGCAACCGCTCCATACCGACGAAATCGTTGAAAGAAAACGCTACCGTAGAATCACTGAAAGCCATGTTGCGCGACGACCGTGAGAACGTCTTCATCCCCACTTCAGGGAGCAACATCACCCTGATTAAGATATTGCCGCAGCTGACGCTGCTGGTACGCGAAAAGCCCGAAAGCCGCATACACCTGTTCGGTTATCCGGAGTGGCAGACTTACACCAAAGACCATCTCGAAGCTTTCTTCGAACTGGACACCTATTTCTATTCCTCTTTCTATACGAACAACCTGCTGCCGGCAGCCATCCATTTCACCAAGAGCTACCGCAAATGGTATGGAAAGGATATGGACGAACGTTATCCCAAGTTCGGTATGCTGGGATTCGATACGGGGTACTTCTTCCTCAAAGGATTGTCGCGCTACGGCTCGGGATTCGAAAAGAACCTGAACAAGATGAATCTTGTACCCATCCAGACCGGATTCAAATTCCAGCGTGTAAACAACTGGGGCGGATTCATCAACCGGAAAGTGTTCTTCGTACACTTCACCAAGAACTTCGAACTGATTAAGCTTGATTTCGACTGAAAAGGGATGCGCAAAGAAAAATAAGAAAGGAAACAGAAGAATGAGACTAAAGACAATCATAGCGACAGCGTTTCTTGTAGGCGTGTGTGCCTTGTCGGCGAATGCGCAGATAGGCGACCAACGCCACAACTTCTCTGTGGGCATCAACGGCGGCATCAACCTGAACAGTGTAAGCTTCTCGCCCAGAGTCCGCCAAAGCAATCTGATGGGTATCAACGGCGGACTGACAGCCCGCTACATTTCCGAAAAGTATTTCAGCATGATATGCGGCGCGCAAATCGAGCTGAACTTTTCACAGCACGGTTGGGACGAATTTTATCAGGACTACCCCGACCTGCAATATACGCGTAAGATGAACTATGTAGAAATACCTTTCCTCGCCCATCTGGCATTCGGCAAAGAGAGAGGCTTGCAGTTCTTCATCCATGCCGGACCTCAGGTAGGTTTCTTCTTGGGAGACAGCTACACGATAAGTGGTGACTGGGCCAACAATCCGGGACTGACCGTCGAACAGCACGACAAAGCCGTAGACAACAAGTTCGACTACGGCATTACGGGCGGAGCCGGTATGGAACTCCGCACCAAAGCAGGCAACTTCCTGGTGGAAGGCAGATATTATTACGCCTTATCGGATTTCTACAGCAGTACCAAGAAAGATTATTTCTCGCGCTCGGCACACGGAGTCATTACAGCTAAAATCACCTACCTGTTCGATTTGAGGAAATAGCTGGATGACTCATGGGCGAAATCCAATCGGGTAACTTCAAGAAAAACAGTCTCCTACTCTTGCCTTCTCGGACTATTTCCCTATCTTTGCAGAAGTCTTAATCAAAAGAGCTGCAACATTATGGTAAAGTTTATCAATCCGTTCACCGACTACGGATTCAAAAAGATTTTGGTCAGGAACTATCCAAGGAGCTACTGATAGATTTCCTGAACGACCTGTTGGAAGGCGAGCGTGTGATAACCGACCTCACTTTCCTGAACAATGAGCAACTTCCCGAATGGGAGGATGCCCGTGCGCTGATATACGACATTTACTGCACCACCGATACGGGTGAGAAAATCATTGTGGAAATGCAGAACAAGTCGCAAGTGCATTTCAAGGAGCGTGCTTTGTTCTATCTGTCGCACGCCGTTGCACGACAGGGACAAACGGGAGATTACTGGAAATTTGACATCAAGGCCGTCTATGGCGTGTTCTTCATGAACTTCCTGCTCAAGGACAACGTTAAGTTCCGTACGGATGTCATCCTTGCCGACCGTGAGACCGGTGAACAGTTCACCGACAAGATGCGCCAGATTTTCCTCGCCCTGCCCGTCTTCAACAAAGAAGAGGAAGAATGTGAGACTGATTTTGAACGCTGGATTTATACGTTAAAGAATATGGACACACTGAAAAGAATGCCTTTCAAAGCACGTAAAGCCGTCTTTGAAAAACTTGAAGAAATAGCAGACGTATCCTCCCTCAACCAGGAAGAACATGAGTTGTACTGGAAAAGCATCAATGCCTATCGCACTGCATTGAGTGTGCAGGAGGCTTCCAAAGAGGAAGGAAGAGAAGAAGGAAGAGCCGAAGGAAGAGAAGAAGGAAGAGAAGAAGGTAAAAGGTTACAAACCTTAGCCATTGCCCGTACAATGAAGAAAAACAATATATCTCTAAGCATCATTGCCCAGTCTACCGGCTTGTCAACCGAAGAGATAGAAGCTTTATAAGGACTGTTGCAGGTGTTGCAGAATGAAACACTTTCATCAAGCCTGAGGTCAGTTCTGCCAAAGAAAGGTCGCACTGCCCGACGGAACTCTCGAAAACAACAAAGAGCGCAGCGGTAATTGTCCGCTGCGCTCTCTTGTCTCACAAAGCCCGGAAACGAGCGATGCGTGATTCTGTCAACGCAAATTTTCCATCAACGCAACCTATCCGCCGCCTTCACCATCAGTTCGTCGCGGTAGATGGCGCGGAAAGCCAAGTAATTCAGTATGATAGATACGGCAGGCAGGCATAAAGCCCAGCCTAACTGGAAACTCATTGCATTCAAATTGCCTTTCAGGATATACATGAATACAAAGAAAGCGATGTAATAGCCTATCAACAACAGACTGCCGAATACCGTCATACGGACTTGCAACATACGGTTACGGAACAGGAATATGGTACACAGCGCAACAATCGCACTCAGCAGGAGAATGCCGAACAATCCCCACGTAGACTGAAAGCCGCCATCAGCCAAGGTCACTCCCAATGGCTTGAACACATGAACCGTGATTCCATCCGAACCGACAAACTGCCCTACCGGCAAACAGATAGCCGTCACCAGCAGGATAGTCACCAACAATAAATAAACGGACTGAATACGTTGTATCATTACTGCAATTTCTCTTTTTCCTTGGAAGGATTACGATAATACACCTTACCTTCAAGATATTCCTGCGTAGCAATCAACGTAGGCTTCGGCAACTTCTCATAGTAACGGGAAATCTCAATCTGTTCGCGATTCTCGAATACTTCTTCAAGATTGTCATTATAAGAAGCAAACTCTGCCAATTTCTTAGACAGGTCATTCTTGATTTCAACGCTAATCTGATTGGCACGCTTACCAATAATCGCTACCGATTCGTATACATTACCGGTATCCTCACACAGCTCCATCATATCGCGGGTCACCGTAGTATTAGGAGCATTTGTCTTTCTGTAATCCATAAACTTTCTATCTAAATTAGTTTTATTCTATGAACAAAAATATATTTCTCTGTTTTCTGTCAGTCTTCCAAAATCTTCTGCGCTTCCTTGAAGATGCGGTCGGCATCCTTCATGTATTTGCTTTCAGGAAACTCGTTCTTAAAGGCATAATACTCATCCACCGTCTCACGGTAACGCTCCGCCCGCTTGTCTTCCACACTGTAGACCGCCATTTCGTATTTGGCACGCAGGATAAGGATGGAAAGGTCTTCGCGCAGATTGGTATAAGGATAATCCTTCAACGCATTCTGGGCGGTGATGACACACGATTCGTAGTTGTTCCCCAAATAGTTCCCCAAGTTGTAATAGAGTTTGGCAGAGAGGTATTCTTTCATCACCAGCTTGTCCTGCAAAGTGAATATCATGCTTTGGGCTTCATCTTTCTTGGCACTGTTGGGAAAATACTCAAGGAACATCTGCAACTGCTGGATGGCGCCATAGGTGGCAGATTGGTCCAGGCGGGGTTCCGGAGTATCCAGATACAACGCCTTTCCGGCATGAAAACGTGCCAGTTCGGTAAACGTCCCACGCGGGTATACATTATAATATTGGGTAAATGTTTGCGCGGCTGTCTGGTAGTCTTTCTGGTTATAATAGCTCATGCCCAGCATATAGAGCGACTCTTCCGCTTTATCGGTACCTTTAAGAATAGCAATCAACTCGTTCAACAAAGTCGCAGCACGGTTATACTGGCCTTTTGCGAAGTAATTCTTTGCCGCTTCATACTTGTATTCGTAGTCTGTGCTTTTCAGCAATTTATTGTATTCTCCGCAGGAAGAGAGCAGCAACGCTGCAAACAAAGTTATAAGGACGTTCTTCTTCATTACTTTTATTCAAATAATGCGCAAAGATAGAGGTTCGCATCGAATTAAACAACGATAGGCCCTTAATTTTTCAAAAACCGGCACGGCTCTTTCATTTATAGGAGTTATCGGGAGTTAGAAGCCGATAGTGTCACTTATACAGCAACAGAACTATCGGCTTCCAACCCGAAGGGCGATAACTCCCCCTGACGAAATCCTTCATTCTTCACTCATCATTCTTCATTCATTTCATAGTTTATACAAGTCGCTTGCCGCCAGCAAGTCCACCTTTTTTTCTGTCAGGACCCGTATACAGTTTTCCATATCGTTAGGACGGATAATGACGTTGGCGGTCTGCCCGTTGGCAAAGGAGTACATATATTCAATAAACACGCCTTCGTCGGACAGGCATCGGAGCACTTTGGCCAACGAACCCGGAATATTGGGGCAGCTGATACCCACCACGTCGGTCACATTTACTGCAAAATGATTATCCTTCAAAGCCTTGTATGCCTTATCCGGTTCGGAGACGATGCCGCGAAGAATACCGAAATCAGCATTCTCGGCTATGCAGAGAGCGGAAAGGTTGACACCTTCTTTGGCCAGGACTTCCGTCACTTCCGTAAGGCGGCCGGACTTGTTTTCCAAAAAAATAGAAAGTTGTTTTGCTACCATATCATTATGAGGTTATTAAAGTTTTCGTTTATCAATGACACGTTTCGCTTTGCCCACACTGCGCTCGATGCTGCGCGGCTCTACCAGACGGACGTCCACACCCAATCCCAACACGCTTTGCAGGCGTGCGGTAAGTTTTTTCTTCAGAGCCAGCATCTTGTTGATTTCGTCGGAGTAATATTCCGGACGGACTTCCACTTGCAGTTCCATGGTGTCCGTATTGTTTTTACGGTCGACAAGCAAGAGGTAATGCGGTTCAAACTCGGGCATTTCGAGAATGACGGATTCAATCTGTGTGGGGAATACGTTCACACCGCGTATGATGAGCATATCGTCACTACGTCCAAGGATACGGTCCATACGTACCAAAGTGCGGCCGCAGGGGCATTTGTCATAGTGCAGGGCCGTAAGGTCTTTGGTGCGGTAACGCAGCAACGGCATACCCTCTTTCGTAAGATGGGTGAACACCAGTTCGCCCGTCTCACCCGGTGCCACCGGTTCGAGCGTCTTGGGGTCTACGATTTCCGGGAAGTAATGGTCTTCGTTGAGGTGCGTCCCATGCTGGCACTCGCATTCGTAGCCCACGCCCGGACCTGCCACCTCGCTCAGTCCGTAAATGTCATACGCCTTTATGCCCAGCTTCGTCTCGATGTCGCGGCGCATATTCTCCGTCCACGGCTCTGCGCCGAACGCGCCGAATTTCAGTTTGAACTCCTCGCGCGGAAGTCCGGAATCCTTGATGGCATCCGCCAGGTAGAGCGCATACGAAGGGGTGCAGCAAAGCACCGTCGAACCGAAATCGTGCATCAGCGTAATCTGCTTCTCCGTATTGCCACTGGACATCGGGATGACGGAAGCGCCGATATTTTCGGCACCGGCATGGGCACCCAGTCCGCCGGTGAAAAGCCCGTATCCGTACGAAATCTGGAAAATGTCCGAACTGCCTGCGCCGTATGCCGTGAAGGCACGCGACAGGCACTCCGACCATGCCGAAAGGTCCTTGCGCGTATACCCTACCACGGTAGGTTTCCCCGTCGTGCCGGAAGAGGCATGGATGCGTACTATCTGGCTCATGGGGACGGCACAAAGCCCGAAGGGATAGTTGTCCCGAAGGTCATATTTGGTGGTGAAAGGAAGCTTCACGATATCATCGATACTGTTGATGTCATCGGGCGTGACGCCCAGCTCCTGCATTTTCTTGCGATAAAAAGGAGTGTCGTGGTAGACGCGCTCCACTGTTTTCTTCAGGCGGATGCTTTGGATTTTGCGAAGGCTTTCACGATCCATGCATTCGATACTTTCATTCCAAATCATGTTTTTGTTGTATTACATTAATGGTATTGTTAATTTAATACCGCAAAGATATGTTTTACTTACTAATTTGCAAATTTTCGGCACGAAAAACTTCAATATTCCCCAATTGTTCCGAATAATACCATATCAACTTGTAAATACTTTCGGCGATGGCTTGACGGATACAGTTGGCATTATGTATGTATCTGTTTCAACATAAAGGCAGGATAATTTAAAGATATATACAAATAGAATTTCATCAAAAAGTAAAATAGTAAGACAACCAAAATCCGCTTTAATAAATGTGTTTTGAATTTTACTAAAATTCTTGGAAGATTTTAGTAAAATTCTTCCGCAATTTATTAAAGGGCGTTTTTGGGGCATAAGTATTCCTTTTGAAATATGCATACAAAAAGACGGCAAACCACAGGGTGATTTGCCGTCTTTTTTTTGTCATTCGGGTGGTTTAACCATGAATGCTATTCGTTATTTGTTGCCTACCGTGCAAATATACAACATCGGGATACCCCTTGTCAAGTGTTTCGAGATATAATTGCACGATTTCAGTTTTTTTCGTTCAGTTCAAGCACTTTACACATGAAAGCATAAGGGTTTTAGAGGAAATTGTAGTAACTTTGCGGCACGGACAAAAGTATTAGGCGTATGAATAAATGTCAGAAAATAGTCGGCATCTTAATGATTTTGCTCTTGATATGTGGATGTACAAGACTCAAATCTAAGTATGAATCCTTCAAAAACCGGGTTGCCGAAACAATCAATGTTCTGTTCAATACAGATTTCTATTCTGACTTAGGAGGATGGGATTATCGCCGTGTCCCGTTGATTGCCCCGTATGAATTGCTCTCTATGCTTAGACATGATGATATTAGAGTTTGGTTATGTATTAAGCGAAATAATCTCAATGAGTTCGGCGGACCGGGATTGGACACGGATCGACTTTCTGTAGAATATGCGGGAATTTCCGATTCAACAATATATTTGAGTTATTCAGAAACCTTTGATGATATTATAGGTGGTAAACGCCATGATGCTTGGGAGTCGCACCGCTTTGCCATAATTGATGTACCAACAGATTCAGTTGAGTGGCATGAAACAGAAGATGAATGGATGGAAGCTCTCAATAAGCGGAATATTACCAATCCTCAACTGCATTATGTGGATAGCCTGTACGAAGACTTCGCCAATAATAACCGATTATTGTTTAATCTTCCCAAATGACAAAGCCATGGAACTGACCGATAAACGATTTTGGATATTTGAGGGATTTACTATTGTCTATGCAATAGCATTGCTAATGTTAGTCATTGCATTGTCGGGTAAATCTTTTTCCGTTGATTTTCTGCTTATTTTCGCTGGCGGAAGTTGCATGAGTGGTGCTATTACCTGGCTTTTAGGAAATGGCAAACATTGGCTTGTATTTGGACTTATTCACGAAGGGGTTATGTTATTTATAATAGCAACATCCTTATGGATATCGGCTATCGCATACAATCAATTTGATTCTATTGCCATATCGATAATCATCTATGTTATGACAGCGTTTGTTACTATATCGATAATACCTACACTTGCGCTTGCATATTTCGGTTATGGGCTATTTCAGAAGCGTGAAGAAAAAACACCGATAATAAAATCAGATAAATATGAAGATTAAAACATTATTTAAGACAATGTTTTGCGTAGGATTAGTTTTAACTTTTGCCTTATACCTATTACACTTATATGGTAACTATTTAGAGAAAACTCAGGAGCCTATTACTAGTTACGCATATAATGGATATAAGGAAAAGAGTAATTATAAGAGTTCAAATATAATACTCATAACTTATAAATCAAAACAATACACATTACATACTGGAGATAGAATCTTGGCTGAAATAAAGTCCGGAGACTTTCCTAAATTATACTACTCTTCAAAAACGGATTATCTTTTCTTTGAGGGAGATTATTTACCTGTGGGTTATGCCAAAGCAACTTTACTGTTCACAATCATCTTTCCAATTATAGGAACTCTAATATGGAGAAAAGAACTTGATAATGATATTCGCACAATGTAAGGACACATAGGATAATGTGATGACATGAGGGTATATCAAATTTTGATTCACCCTCTTATAAAAAGTGAACAGATGGACTTGTCAAGGGATAACGGTGACGTAAGCAGCCCCGGTATAAAAAATACCGCGCTTTCTTTTATACTGCCCCCGTTTTGCACTATCTTTGCCCGACAATCCTGATGATAATGAATAAATTCGAGTTAACATCCGCCTATAGCCCCACCGGCGACCAGCCGGAAGCCATCGCACAGCTCACCGAAGGCGTACGCCAGGGCGTTCCAGCACAGACCTTGCTGGGCGTGACCGGTTCCGGAAAGACGTTTACCATTGCCAACGTCATCGCCAACATCAACAAGCCTACGCTCATCCTGAGCCACAACAAGACATTGGCGGCACAGCTATACAGCGAGTTCAAAGGATTCTTCCCGAACAATGCGGTGGAGTACTACGTATCCTATTATGATTACTACCAGCCCGAAGCCTATCTGCCCTCTTCGGACACCTATATAGAGAAAGACCTCGCCATCAACGACGAAATAGACAAGCTGCGGCTCGCCGCCACCTCTGCCCTGCTCTCCGGGCGCAAGGACGTGGTGGTGGTCTCCTCCGTATCGTGCATCTACGGTATGGGGAACCCGGCGGACTTCTATAACAACGTCATCGAAGTGCAACAAGGGAAAACCTACAGCCGCAACGTCTTCCTGCGCCGACTGGTGGACAGCCTGTACGTCCGCAACGACATCGAGCTGAACCGTGGCAACTTCCGCGTGAAGGGCGACACCGTGGACATCTACCTCGCATACGCCGACAACCTGCTGCGCATCATCTTTTGGGGAGACGAAGTGGACAACATCGAAGAAGTAGACCCCGTGAGCGGTGTCACGATTGCCCGCTTCGATGCCTACAAGATATATCCCGCCAACCTCTTCATGACAACCAAGGAAGCCACTCTGCGTGCCATCCACGAAATAGAAGACGACCTGCACAAGCAAGTGCAATGGTTCGAGAGCGAAGGACGCCCCTTTGAAGCGAAACGCCTGCAGGAACGCGTCACGTACGATATGGAAATGATGCGCGAATTGGGACACTGTTCGGGCATCGAGAACTATTCGCGCTACTTTGACGGACGGGCGGCAGGTACACGTCCCTACTGCCTGCTGGACTTCTTCCCGGATGACTTCCTTATCGTCATCGATGAGAGCCACGTCAGTGTTCCGCAGATACGCGCCATGTACGGAGGCGACCGCGCCCGGAAGGTGAACCTTGTAGAATACGGCTTCCGGCTCCCCGCCGCCATGGACAACCGTCCGCTGAAGTTCGATGAATTTGAAGCGATGGCAAAGCAGGTGATATACGTCAGTGCCACCCCCGCCGACTACGAACTGATGCAATCCGAAGGCATCGTCGTGGAACAGGTGATTCGTCCCACCGGCCTGCTGGACCCCGTCATCGAAGTGCGCCCCAGCCACAACCAGATAGACGACCTGATGGAGGAAATCCAGCTGCGCATCGAACGCAACGAACGGACACTCGTCACCACCCTGACCAAACGCATGGCGGAAGAGCTGACGGAATACCTGCTCAACAACCAGGTGAAGTGCAACTATATCCACAGCGACGTAGATACGCTGGAGCGCATAAAGATAATGAGCGACCTGCGCGAGGGCGGATACGACGTGCTCATCGGCGTCAATCTTCTGCGCGAAGGACTGGACTTGCCGGAAGTATCGCTCGTCGCCATTCTGGACGCGGACAAGGAAGGTTTCCTCCGCTCCCACCGCTCGCTGACGCAGACAGCCGGACGTGCCGCGCGCAACGTGAACGGAATGGTCATCATGTACGCCGACAAAATCACGGAGAGTATGCAGCTCACCATCGACGAGACCAACCGCCGCCGCGAAAAACAATTGAAGTATAACGAAGAGCACGGCATCATCCCCCGGCAGATAAAGAAAGCCAAAAACCTCAACGTATTTGCCGGTACGGAAGGATTCGACGAAGGCGGTATCGGCAAAGAGAAAACAGCGACAACCGCACCCCGTCCGTACACGGAGCAGGAAGGCAGCAACCAACTCGCCGCCGACCCGATTGTGCAGTACATGAGCCGTTCCCAACTCGAAAAGAGCATCGAACGCACCAAAAAGCTGATGCAGGAAGCCGCCAAACGGCTCGACTTCATCGAAGCGGCGCAATACCGCGACGAAGTGCTGAAGATGGAGGAACAACTAAAAGAGAAGCTCCCGTAAACTTTTCTCCCGTTTTTTCCGTATGTTTGCAGCCGGACAGTCTAACTTCAAAGCTGCATACAAATTATGGAACTATTAGTATATAAAGCCTCCGCAGGCTCCGGAAAGACCTTCACACTGGCTGTGGAATACATCAAACTGCTGATTCTGAATCCACGCGCCTACCGGCAGATACTCGCCGTGACCTTCACCAACAAAGCCACGGCGGAGATGAAAGAACGTATCCTGACACAACTTTACGGCATCTGGAAAGAAGACCCCGCATCGGATGCCTATCTGAAACGCATCAAGGAAGACCTGTGCGGAAAGCAGCCGCCTTTCTCCGACGAGGAGCTGCGCCGACGTGCGGGTATGGCGTTGCAATATATGCTGCACGACTACAGCCGCTTCCGCGTGGAGACCATCGACTCGTTCTTCCAGTCCGTCATGCGCAACCTTGCCCGCGAGTTGGAACTCAGCCCCAACCTGAACATCGAACTGAACAACGCCGACGTGCTGAGCGACGCCGTAGACAGCATGATTGAAAAACTGACGCCCGCTTCGCCCGTGCTTGCCTGGCTGTTGGATTACATCAACGAACGCATTGCCGACGACAAACGCTGGAACGTGTCGGGCGAAGTCAAAAGCTTCGGACGGAACATCTTCGACGAAAGCTACATCGAACGTGGCGAAGGATTGCGGCTCAAACTACGCTCGCCCGAAGCCATCAAGCTCTACCGCGACGTGCTGCGCGAAATGGAAACCGATGCGCTGGAACAGATGAAAGCCTTTTACGACCAGTTCGAAGGCGAACTGGAAGGCCACGCCCTCATGCCCGAAGACCTGAAAGGAGGCTCGCGGGGCATAGGCAGCTACTTCCGCAAACTGCGCGACGGGCGGCTGGCAGACAAGGACGTGATGAACGCCACCTTGCAGAACTGCCTGGAAGATGCCAAGAACTGGACCACCAAGACGTCCGCGCGCAAGGAAGACATCATCCGCCTTGCCGAAAACAGCCTGATGCCGCTGCTCCGAGACGCGGAAAAGTTCCGTCCGCAGCGGTGCCGCACGATAAACAGCTGCCGCCTTTCACTGCAACACCTTAACAAACTGCAACTGCTCAACCACATCGACGAGGAAGTGCGCACGCTGAACCGGGAACACAACCGTTTCCTGCTGTCCGACACCAACGCGCTGCTGCACAAGCTGGTGCGCGAGGGCGACTCCTCCTTCGTGTTCGAGAAGATAGGCGCCAACATCCGCAACGTCATGATAGACGAATTTCAGGATACCAGCCGTATGCAATGGGACAACTTCCGTTTGCTGCTGCTCGAAGGGCTCTCGCAAGGAGCGGACAGCCTGATTGTGGGCGATGTGAAACAGTCCATCTACCGCTGGCGGAACGGTGATTGGGGCATATTGAACGAGCTGGGCTCCCGCTCTCCGTTCCCCTTCCCCGTGCGCGTGGAAACACTGAAGACAAACCGACGGAGCGAGACGAACGTCATCCGGTTCAACAACCGTCTGTTCACCGCCGCCGTCGACTACCTGAACAACCTGCATCTGGAAGAGCTGAAAGAAGAGTGCTTCCCCCTGAAACGCGCCTACGCCGATGTCGCCCAGGAGTCTCCTAAGATAGAAAGCAAGGGCTACGTCAAGGTCTCTTTCGTAGAACCCGACGAAGAGCAAAACTATACCGAAAAGACGCTGGCGGCTTTAGGCGAAGAAGTGCAACGGCTGCTCACGGAAGGTGTCAGGCTGAACGACATCACCATCCTCGTGCGCAAGAACAAGAACATACCACCCATTGCGGACTATTTTGACAAGACGCTGCACCTGCCCGTCGTGTCGGACGAGGCTTTCCGCCTGGACGCATCCCTTGCCGTGTGTATGCTGATAGATGCGGTGCGCTACCTGTCAAATCCGGAAGAGAAGATAGCAAGGGCGTCGCTCATTGCCAACTGTCGGCTGCTGACTGCCGGTAAGCTCCCAAGAAAAGAAAATTTCTCCCGAGGAGAAGAGAATATCAATAGAGGTGAGAAGTACGTCCCGTCAGAGAACCTTACCGCCCCTGCGGATCGACACCGACTACTTACCGCCAACGTAACGGAAGCGCTTCCCGCCGCGTTCGTCTCCCGCAGGGACGAGCTGCGTCTGATGCCCCTGTACGAACTGTTGGAAGAGCTGTTCACCCTGTTCGGCATGAGCGCCATCGAAAAACAAGACGCCTATCTGTTCTCCTTCTTCGACGCCGTGACGGAGTACCTGCAAAGCAACTCCTCGGACCTCGGCAGCTTTATCCGTTATTGGGACGAGACGCTTCGCGCCAAGACCATCCCCAGCGGAGAAATGGACGGGATACGCATCTTTTCCATCCACAAATCCAAGGGACTGGAGTTCCACACGGTGCTTATCCCCTTCTGCGACTGGAAACTGGAGAACGAAACGCACAACCAGCTGGTGTGGTGTGTCGCTCCCGAAGCACCGTACAATGCGATAGACCTTGTCCCCGTCAACTATTCCTCCACTATGGCGGAATCCGTCTACCGTCAGGACTACCTGAACGAACGGTTGCAGCTGTGGGTAGACAACCTGAACCTGCTGTACGTAGCCTTCACCCGCGCCGGAAAGAACCTCATCGTGTGGAGCAGGCAAGGACAGAAAGGCACGATGTCCGAACTCCTCTCCGCCTCCCTGCCCCGCATCTCCCAAGCGGAAGAAGGCAGCTGGGACGAAGAAACGGGCATCTACGAAAGCGGAGCGGTGTGCCCGTCGGAAGCGGAGAAGCCGCATAGCGCTCCGGACACGAACGGGGAAGTTCGCAACAAGCTGGCGCAAAAACCCGCCAAGCTTCCGGTGCAGATGGAGAGCATACGCCACGACATCGAGTTCCGCCAGTCGAACCGCTCCGCCGATTTCATCGCCGGAGTAGACGAAAGCGAGTCAAGCTGGCGCTTCATCAACCGGGGACGCCTGTTGCACACCCTGTTCTCCGCCATCGAAACGGAAGCGGACATCGACGAAGCCATCGACCGCCTGGTGTTCGAAGGCGTCATCGGCGGTGCCGAAACGGAACAGGAGATACGGGAACTCACCCGCAAAGCCTTCTCCCTACCGCAAATCAAAGAGTGGTATTCGGGAAGCTGGCAGCTGTTCAACGAATGCGACATCATTTGGCTGGAGAACGGCGAATTGCGCAACCGCCGCCCGGACCGCGTGATGATGCGCAACGGCGAAATCGTCGTCGTCGACTTCAAGTTCGGCAAGCCCAACCGGAAATACAACAAACAGGTGCAAGGATACATCGAACTGCTCGCCCGCATGGGGTATGATACCGGTGCCATCAGCGGATACTTGTGGTACGTGGAAGAAGGCAACATTGAGAAAGTATAAGGTGTAAATAGCCTTTTCAATAGTCCGCTGCCACTACCTCATTCCCGTATCTTTCAGAATCCAATAATACAAATAACCCAAACAGTATAAACTTCAATCATACTTATATATGAAGACATTTCTCCAATTAGTAGCCCAAGACCTATACTCCAAGATAGGAAACGATCTGTCGCGCACGGCCATCGTCTTCCCCAACAAACGCGCCAGCCTGTTCTTCAACGAATACTTGGCGGCGGAAAGCGACCGCCCGCTGTGGTCGCCCGCCTACGTCAACATCAGCGAATTGTTCCGCCGGCTTTCGCCCTTGAAACCGGGCGATCCTATCCGGCTGGTGTGCGAACTGTACAAAGTGTTCCGCGAAGAGACGCACAGCGAAGAGCCTTTGGACGACTTCTACTTCTGGGGCGAAATGCTCATCAGCGACTTCGACGACGTAGACAAGAACCTCGTCGATGCCGACAAACTGTTCTGCAACCTGCAAGAGCTGAAGAATATCATGGACGGTTACGACTTCCTCGACAAAGAGCAGGAAGAGGCCATACAGCAGTTCTTCCAGAACTTCTCCATCGATCAGCGCACGCAACTCAAAGAGAAGTTCATCTCCCTCTGGGACAAGCTGGGAGCCATCTACAAACACTACCGGGAGCGTCTCTCCGAACTGGGAATCGCCTACGAAGGCATGATGTACCGCCACGTCATCGACAAGCTCGACACCGCCCGGCTGCCCTACGACCGCTACGTGTTCGTCGGCTTCAACGTGCTGAACAAAGTAGAGACCCGCTTCTTCCAACTGCTGCAAGAGGCGGGCAAGGCAATGTTCTACTGGGACTACGACATCTTCTACACCCGCCTGCCCCACGAACAACAGCCGCCCTACACGCACGAAGCGGGCGAGTTCATCCTACGCAACCTGAAACTGTTTCCCAACCAACTGCCCGAAACCGCCTTCGATGTCCTGCGGCATCCTAAGAAAATATCTTTCATATCCGCACCTACGGAGAACGCGCAAGCCCGCTACCTGCCCCAATGGGTACGTACGGTCGCGAAAAACGGCACCGGCACCTGCAAAGAGAAAGAGAATGCCATCGTGCTGTGCAACGAAGCATTGCTGCTGCCCGTGTTGCACTCCATCCCTCCGGAGGTGGAGAATGTCAATATCACCATGGGATTTCCCCTGGCGCAGACACCCGTATACAGCTACATCAATGCCCTGATGGAGTTGCAGACCACCGGCTACCGCCGCAATGCGGGACGCTATACGTACGAAACGGTGCTCGCCGTCCTGAAACATCCCTATACCCGCCAGCTTTCTGCCGCCGCCGAAGAGCTGGAGAAGCAGCTCACCAAAGACAACCGCTTCTACCCGCTCCCTTCGGAGCTGAAGAAGGACGCCTTCCTTGAACAGGTATTCACCCCGCAGAACGGCATCGCCGCCATCTGCCGCTACCTCACCGAACTGTTGCGCGAAGTGGCCGTCATCTACCGGCAAGAGAAAGACGAGGAGGATATCTTCAACCAGCTGTACCGGGAATCGCTCTTCAAAGGCTACACCCTCGTCAACCGTCTGCTCAGCCTGATAGAAACTGACGGACTGGACCTGCAGACCGAAACGCTGAAACGCCTGATGAACCGCCTGCTCACCTCGACCAACATCCCGTTTCACGGCGAACCCGCCATCGGTATGCAGGTGATGGGCGTGCTGGAAACGCGTAACCTCGACTTCCGCAACCTCATCATGCTGTCGCTGAACGAAGGACAGCTGCCCAAAACTGGCGGCGACTCCTCTTTCATCCCCTACAACCTGCGCAAAGCGTTCGGCATGACGACCATCGAACACAAGAACTCCGTATACGCCTACTACTTCTACCGCCTGATACAGCGCGCGGAACATATCACCTTGTTATATAATACGGCATCCGACGGACTGAATCGGGGCGAGATGTCGCGCTTCATGCTCCAGTTTCTTGTGGAATCGCCGCACGACATCGCACGCTACTACCTGGAAGCCGGGCAATCGCCCCAGCAAAGCCTCGAGATAGCAATCCGGAAGACGGACGAAATGCTGCAACAAATGTATAATGCCTACGACATCCGGCAGCATCCCCGTGCGCTCTTCTCGCCTTCGGCACTCAACGCCTACCTCGACTGCCGACTGAAATTCTACTACCGCTACGTCGCCGGACTGAAAGCGCCCGACGAAGTAAGCGCCGAGATTGACTCCGCCCTGTTCGGGACTATCTTCCACCGCTCTGCCGAACTGGCATACCGGGACCTCACCGCCAACGGGAAAGAGATACGAAAGGAAGACCTGGAGCGACTGCTGCGCAACGACGTGCAACTGCAAACCTACGTAGACGCCGCCTTCAAGGAAGAGTTCTTCCATGTGCCCGCCGACGAGCAACCCGAGTATAACGGCACACAACTCATCCACTCCAAAGTCATCGCATCCTACCTGCGGCAACTGCTGCGCAACGACTTGCAGTACGCCCCCTTCTGCATGGAAGCCATGGAGAAAAAAGTGACGGAAACCTTGGAGATAGACACCCCCTTGGGAATGCTGCCACTGAACATCGGCGGAACCATCGACCGCATGGACAGTAAAGGCGACACCCTGCGCATCGTGGACTATAAGACGGGCGGTACTCCCAAGACTCCCGAGGGCATAGAACAGTTGTTCACCCCTGCCGAGAACAGGCCGGGCTATATCTTCCAGACGTTCCTGTATGCCGCCATCATGTGCCGCAAGCAGACGCTGAAGGTAGCTCCCTCGCTGCTCTACATCCACCGTGCGGCGTCCGAAAGCTACTCGCCCGTCATCGAGATGGGCGCACCGCGCCAGCCCAAAGTGCCGGTCGGCAATTTCGCCTTGTACGAAGATGATTTCCGCGAACGGCTGTCGGCGCTCCTGCGGGAGATATACAGTCCCGAGGAGCTTTTCACCCAGACGGAAAATACGAAGCAGTGCGAATACTGCGACTTCAGAAGGTTGTGCAGGAGATAAATTGATTATTCCTCCGCGAGATACTCCAGCTTGTCGTCCGGAATGCTGAAATCCTTGTGGGCAAAGAGGTCCGCCAAGCCGGAGATTTGCTTCAGGCGAAGCAACTCGTCGCGGTCCATCCCGATGTTCTTCATAATCCAACGGTCGGACATACCGGCACGGTCCAGTTCGGCAACGATGTTGCACATCAGTTCGATGTTATGCGAGCCGCGCGCACGGTTGTGGCGGATGGTAGATGCCATGCGGTTGGACAACTCCTTGTCTATCACGACCACCGGCAGCAGACCGTGCTCGCGCTCGTAAATCCGCTTGGAGGTTTTCAGCACCTGATAACGGTGGTATCCGTCGACCAGGATATAGACGTCCTTCTCCCCGTCGTAATAGCAGACACAGGGCATCGTGAAGCCGTCTTCCCAAATGGACAATTCCAACAGCCTCATCTCGGGCGGTGCCACTACGTTCGGATTATAGTCATTGGCCTGCACCTTTTCCACGGGAACCGCCTTTACATTGTATACCGGGCTTTTGTCTACACTCATAACATCATATTTTTGAATTGTTCCATTATCTTGTCTCGTTTGTATATCTCTTCTTTCGTCAGGGCGAACCCCATGTACTTGCACGCATGGTCGTTCTTCAGGATGCAGATGCACATACGTTTATACGTAGGTATCTCCCTGAACTCCGCAATGTCGATGTCGTCCAGGTAATCCATGCGGACCGGCTTCTTGTTTGTCTTGTAGTTGGTATAGTTTATCACTTCGATGGGGATGCCAGCGTCTTGCAGTTTCTTGATGGTGGTGTCGCTGAGGCAGCCTCCCTTCGTCCGCCAAAACTCAATGCTGACGGTCAGCTTCCTCAGGTAGTTGCGCCGGGTCTCTTCGGGCAGGGTTGAAAGCAGGAACTGCATGAAGCTTTTCCAAGTATATCCCTCGGGGATGCGTATGCTCTGCCATCCCATGGCATGGGTACCGCCGTAGATACCGGTGAAGTTCACCCCGTTGACGCGCCCTATCATCTTCCCCCAGGTGTTGGGGTCTATCACCTTGTAGAGCGCAAGGCTCTCCTGCGCCTCGCACAGGAAGGGACTTGCCACGCGCTGGCGTTCGATGTTGACGCCCGCCTTGTAGTAGAGGTCGTACAGATGGTTGTAGTCGAATCCGAACCTGCCGTTGGCGGTCCAGATGTCTGTCGTCTTCCAGTCGTAGATGGGATAAGCGTTGAAGATGTCATTGCCTATTTTGGACGTCCACCTGTAGTTGTGGTACATCTGGTACTTCCGGTTCAGATGGATGCTGCGCCAACGGTTGAAGCTCTCCTGCGTGCGAATGCCTATGAGGAAGCAAGTGCGCACCGCGTCTTTATGCTGGTGTAGCCATTTGGCGAAGTGCATCTGGAACTCATAATCCCACATATTCTCCGTATAGAAGGAAAAGTCCTCTTTCGTATGGCATCCCGGCGGCATGGGGCGCACCCAAAGTTCTTTCATGCTATCGTCCCACGGACGCCAATAGCTCTGGTACATGGACGTGCAGGTGGTGACCTTGAAAGGGACACACACCCGGTAGACTTCCAGGATGTCCTTGTTGGCCTTCAGGATGCGGTCCACGTAGTCGATGGTCACCGTATATTGTATCTCATAGTCCATATGGAATACGCACAGTTTCCGCTTCAGATGATTGCGCCGGATGTAATCTATGCAAAGGTTCAGCAACACACCGCTGTCCTTCCCGCCGGAGAACGACACGCACACCGTATCGAACTCCCTGAATATCAACTCCAGGCGTTCCTGTGCAAGTTCGTATACATTCTTAGGATGGGCCATGTCTACTTGTCTTTTTTCATTTTCACATAGCGGGTCCAAATCTTCCCCTCCGAAAAGCCCTGTTCCTTAAAAAGCCGGCAATGCTCCATGAGAGTGACCGAAGTCAGTTCCCTGTCATCGGGTGTTTTCGCGATGACAGCCTCCACGAGCGCTTTCAGTGTAGCTTCGTTGTTGCCTTCTATATAATAGTTGTTGATGACATACTCTTTCTTTTTGTCTTCCACCGGCATGAATCCTATGACTTTCTTTTCGTCCACCGCCACAAACCAGACAAAGGCTTCCGATGTGCGGAACGGATAGTTGTGGTTCTGCCGCAGGACATCGGGATTCATCACCAATGGCGCCACGAGTTCATAGAGTCGTTTGTCTGTCCCTTGTAGTTGTACAATTTGTATCATTCAGTATAATCTCGTTTAATCATTTTATGGTTTGAAAAAGTCCAAAGATATAATATTAACTTATCATTGAAGCAGTTTTTAAGCAGTTTTAAGATAAGAGGTTGCAATATTGTTCCCTACGGACAATTTCCGGCACCGCTACGCACTATTTTTCCGGATACTAACATCTAATCGTCCGACAGTTGTTTCCCTTTCGTCCGACAGCCGTGAACTTTTCGTCCGACAGCTGTCGGACGAAAAGTTCACGGCTGTCGGACGGAAAAATTTATGCGACGAAAAAAATAGTCGGATGGGAACGGAAACAGTGTTCTACCGTATATTCCGTATAATTCACTGACACAGGAGTTAGAGGAGTTATCACTTCGCTTTGCTTCGTTAGGAGTTAGAAGGAGTTAAAGCCGATACTCTTGTACCGGGGCCGCCGTTGCAGGAGTATTGGCTTTAACTCCTAAGCCGACTTGTCGGCTGATAACTCCCGATAACTCCTTTTAACTCCCTTAATTTAGAAGAGTCGTGAGAATATGTAAAGAAATTCACCGGCAAACAGTATCGTATTTAAATAAAATTCATACATTTGCGCAGTTTTTTATAGAAAGTCACCTAAAGTTCCTTTTATCTATTCTGTTTTTCCAAAGATTTAAACAACAAGCAAACAATAAAACAATAATTATTATAAACAGTTAGAATTATGATGCTAAACACAAAGAAAAGACCGCTCATGGCTGCGGCTCTATTATTAACATCGTTAGGGATAGCCACATCGTGCATAGACAAGAGTTACGACTTGGACAAAGACATCGACATGACCATCAATGCCGGTGGCGAATATCTGGCAATCCCCGTAGGCTATACGGAGAAGATAACATTGGACAAAATCATCGAACTGGAAGAAGGAGATGATTTGCAGGTGGTGGACGGAGAATACCATCTGCTGAAAAGCGGTACGGTGGACAATGCTACCACCGATGTCAAGAATGTGACTGTCAAAGGGTCTACCACGCTCATCGATGCGACTGAAGTCGTAAACGTGCCGTCCATACCGCAAGACGAGGATTTCAGAAAAGATATAAACAAGGCAAATCCGATTACCGCCAACGCCAATGACATAGACCAGGCTGTAAAAGAAATCGGCTCGTTGGCCGCAGAGACTCCTGCCGAACTGCGAATCGAGTTACGAATCGATGCGGACGCCAGCATGAATTATGACCAAGTGGAGATTTCCGGTTTGAAAATCACCTTCCCCGGTTTTCTGGATTTCGAAGCCGACGGGGACTTGAAAAACAATGTCCTCACGATACCTTCGGCAACCATCAGCAAGGGAGGGGCTTACACACGTACACTCCGTTTGGCCGGATACAAGTTCGGCAACGAGCCTAAAAAAGGAAAGGTCATAGTGAACCGGTCGCTCGCCATCTCGGAAAATGTAACGGTAGAAGGAACAGCAAAGGTCAATATCAAGGCGGGCTCAAGCGGAAAACTGTCTGTGGCTCCCCGGATAATCCTGTCGGATATGTCCGTTGCAAGCATCACCGGCATCATCCAGCCCGAGATAGAGGAAACCGGCTCTACGGTCGATATCGAAAGCCTGCCGGACTTCCTTCAAGACGATGCGACGGAGCTGGACATTGACAACCCGGTCTTCACGTTCATCGCCACCAACCCGCTGGAAGCGCCCGTGACATTGAACGGAAAACTGTCAGGCAAGAAAGACGGAGCCACGATAGACGGTTCTGCCGTCATCATCGGAAAAGGCAGTAAAGACGGCGAGGAAATCATCCTCCGGAAAGGCAAGAACGTCATTGCCCTCTCCCGTCTGGGCAAAGGCGGCCCGGAAGGCGCCACCAATGTCAAAGTATCCGACATAAACAATCTCATCAAGAAAATTCCCGATGTAGTGAGCGTGACCTTGCAACCGGCAGTCGAATCCGAAGAGTACTACACCATCCGCTTAGGCGAGACCTACTCCATGGAAAGCAGCTACGACATCGATATCCCCCTGAGCTTCGGCAGCAACCTGAAAATCGTGTACGAAGAGACCATCGACGACCTTGACCTCGACCTTGAAGACGTCGACATCAAGAAAGCCATCCTCTCCATCAACGCCGTCAACACCATTCCCTTGGCCATGGAAATCAAGAACGACAACGTCAGCGCACTGGATGCCGAAGGAAACGTGATAGAAGACATCGACGTGACCGTAGAGGGAACCATCGCAGAAAGCAAAGACGGCAAAGCCGAAGTTACCAGCACACTCAGCATCACCCTGGACGAAAAGGCGGAAGGCGCCATCAGCAAGCTGGACGGCCTGAAACTGAAAGTCACAGCCGTACCGGGACAAGCTACCGGCATCCTGCTGCTAAGTTCACAATGGCTGCAACTTAAAGACATGAAACTCAGAATCCCCAACGGTATCAAGGTGGATCTGAACTAAGCGAGAGAGCACATATCATGCGATACAAACAAACAATTCAACAATCATATACAATGAAACGAATGAAAATAAATATTTTAGCGATTATACTGTCTGGCGCAGTAGCGGCACTTGCCACCGGCGACGTAATGGCACAAGCATACAACAGCCGTTCAACCTATTTCCTGGAAGGAAGCACCTACCGCCACGAACTCAATCCCGCCTTCATGGGCGAGCGCGGCTATGTCAGCCTGCCCGGGCTGGGCAATCTCAGCATCGGCGCGCAATCTACAGGCGGCGTAGGCGACTTCATCTTCAAGAAAGCCAACGGCGACCTCACCACCTTCATGAACGAAGAAGTGAGCAGCGCCGAGTTCCTGAAAGGCCTGCCCAAAAGGCTGAAAGTAGGCTTCAACGTAGATGAATCCATTCTGTCGTTAGGCTTCCATGCCTGGGGCGGGTTCAACACACTGGGCATCTCCGTAAAGTCGAGCACCAACTTCTTCATGCCTGACGAACTCTTCAAGTTCATGAAAAACGGCGTGGCCAGCGAAGCCGGAAGCAGCTACAACGTGAAGAACCTGAACATCGTATCTACCAACTACGCGGAAATCGCCTTCGGCCACGCACGCGAAGTCAACGAACGACTGACGGTCGGCGCCAAAGTGAAGGCACTGGTCGGACTGGCGAAAGCGACCATGCACATTGACGAACTGAGCATCCTCGCCTCGCAAGACAAATGGACCATCACTCCGAAGAATGCCGAACTCTATGTGTCTGCCAAAGGACTTATCGTGCCGACCAAAGGCGAGACGGGCAACTATCAGGACAACGACTATGTGCTGGACGCCAACGGCGACCGCACACAGACGCTGAAAGAAGGCACCGACGGACAGATTTCTTATGACGATATAGACTTCGACAGCGACAACATCGGCCCTACGGGCTTCGGTATGGCCGTCGACCTGGGAGCTACCTACAAGCTAAACGATGCCTGGACGTTCTCCGCTTCCTTGCTCGACCTCGGCTTCATCTCATGGAAGAATACCACCAAAGGAACCATGAGCAAAAGCTTCTCATTCGACGGTTTCAGCGAAATCTCCGTCAAGGACGACGACGCCAGCACCAACAAGAAACTGGACACCCAGATAGACGAACTGGCGGACGACCTGGCCGACCTGGCGAAATTCGACAAGACGGGTGAAGGGATGAAGCGTACCACCGCCCTCGCCGCCACCCTGCATTTGGGCGCCCAATACACATTGCCCGCCTACGACCGGCTGAACTTCGGCATCCTCTCCACCACCCGTATGCAAGGCAAACATTCGTGGACGGAAGCACGCGTTTCGGCCAACATCGCTCCTCTCTCCTGGTTCGAGGCATCCGTCAACTACGCATTGTCCAACTTCGGTTCCGATGCCGGTGTCATGTTGAACTTCCACCCGCGCGGCTTCAACTTCTTCATCGGTGCGGATGTCCCCATGTGCAAATACGAACCGGCCTACTACGCCCCCATCAGCCGTGCTGCCGTAAACGTCAACCTGGGCATCAACTTCACTTTCGGTCCCAAGCACAAACGTAAGTACAAAACGGTAGAAACCCAAACACTCTAAATTCATCCACTAAAACAAGAAGAATAATATGAAAAAGATATATTGTCTGTTGTTTGCCATGCTCCCGTCATTGGCAGCATTGGCAGGTGAAGTGAAAGTCACCAAACCGGCATTGACACTGGAAAACGATACGCTGACACTGGATTTCAAATTCAACATGGAAGTCGTAAAAGTCAACAGCACCCAGTCTTATGCCTTTACCCCGGTTTTGTTTGCCGGTAAGAACTACAAGACGCTGCCGCCTGTTGTCGTCACCGGCAAGAACAAATTCAAGATGCGCCATAAAGACCGCAAACTCGCCAGAAAAGGCAATTACAAGACGCCTTACATCGTGCTCAAAGGCAAGCCTGCCGACCGCCAGAACCTGGTGAACTATACCGTACGCCTTCCGTACGAAGAATGGATGAGCCGGGCGGATATGTGGATATTGCAGGAAGGCAGAAAAGATTGCCTGCTGGACCTGCCCGAAATCCGTGTGATAGAACCGGTGGTCGTAGTGGAAGAGAAGGAAGAACCGCTGCCGCAGAAGGGTTCCATCTGCGAGCCGTGCATGAGCATGGTCTCCTACCTGACTCCGACGGAAGAACCGCTGAAAGTGCGCTCCGAGCAGAATACCCTGTATATAGAATATGCCGTAGGCGGCACGGAATTTAAGGCAGACTTCAAAAACAATGCCGCGGAACTCCAGAAACTGAAAGCGACCCTGAACCCGCTGACCGAAGGCGACCTGGTGACTTTCAAAGCCATCAACGTATGCGGCTATGCTTCTCCCGACGGCTCGGCCAGCACCAATGACCGCGTGGCAAGAAAACGTGCCGACTCGTTCGCCCTCTACCTGCGAGGAAGCTACAACTTCCCGGACAGCATCCTGAACGTAAGTTCAGCCGGCGAAGACTGGGACGGGCTCGTCAAGATGCTCGAAGAGGAGAAGCCCGCATATGCCGACAAGGCACTGGAAACCATCAACAAGTACACCACCAACCTCGACGTACGCGAAGCAAGGCTGAAGACCGCCCTGGGCATGGCTTCCTATCGTACCATGATGAATGAGTACTATCCCCGCCTGCGCCGCCTGTCCATTGCCGTCGATTACGAAATCCGCGAAGTACGCAACTCCGAAGCGGCAACGTTGATTCATACCAACCCCAAGATGCTGAACCTGCAGGAGATGTACGGCGTAGCCAAGAACTTCAAACCGGGAACAAAAGAGTACAAGGAAGTCTACGAGATAGCCGCAACCAACTATCCCGCCGATATTGTGGCAAATATCAATGCCGCCTCCGCCAATATCGTGTACGGCGACTTCGACCGCGCTGCACAATACCTGGAAAGAGTGAAAGACGACCCTCGCGCATGGAACAACTTAGGAGTGCTGGCATGGTTGTCAGGCGACAATGAGATAGCCAAGGAGTGGTTCACCAAAGCCCTGAGCATAGAGCCTGAAAAGGCACAGGAAAATCTGAACAAGATGAAGTGACCCCGTAATATCTTAGGATAAAAGCACGAAAAAGCCGCAACGGTAGGGACTGCCCTATCCTTGCGGCTCTTTTATTGTCCTCACGCACCGGACACGCATTTCCTGCACCGGACAAAGAAGCTTCTTATTTCAACAGAAAAAGAGAGCTACAATCTCTTGTAACTCTCTTATCTTCAATGCGGTGCGTACGGGACTCGAACCCGTGACCCCATGCGTGACAGGCATGTATTCTAACCAGCTGAACTAACGCACCAATATTTCATTTTTTCTTTTATCGCTATCTCTCTCTCGATTGCGGTTGCAAAGGTAGGCGTTTTTTTTGAAACTGCAATAGTCTGAAAGAAAAAAAATCATCTTTTTTTTAACATTGATTGATTATAAGAGATTTATGTTACCTTTGCATGGACAAAAAAAATAGAAATCATGAAAAATACCCCTATCGAACGTAGATTAATCGATGAAACCATCGAAAATTTCCATATTGCAGACTTTGCAAAAGCTACTATCCGCGAAGTAAAAGCCATTGCCGCCAAAGCGGAAGCAGACGCTGGCGTGGAATTTATCAAAATGGAAATGGGAGTTCCCGGACTGCCACCTTCGGCAGTAGGTGTTAAAGCGGAAATCGAATCCCTGCAGAACGGGATAGCAAGCCTGTATCCTGACATCAACGGCCTGCCGGCTTTGAAAGAAGAAGCATCCCGCTTCATCAAGGCGTTCATCAACGTAGATGTAGCGCCGGAAGGATGCGTGCCAGTAACGGGCTCCATGCAGGGAACCTTCGCCTCCTTCCTTACGTGCAGCCAATGCGACGAGACGAAGGACACCATCCTGTTTATCGACCCCGGCTTCCCCGTACAGAAGCAGCAGCTGGTGGTGATGGGACAGAAATACGAAACTTTTGACGTATATGACTTCCGTGGCGAAAAACTGAAAGAGAAGCTGGAAAGCTATCTCCAAAAAGGCAATATCTCCGCCATTATCTATTCCAACCCGAACAACCCAAGCTGGATATGCCTGAAAGAAGAAGAGCTCCGCATTATCGGTGAACTTGCCACCCGATATGATGTCATCGTCCTGGAAGACCTCGCCTATTTCGCCATGGATTTCCGCCAGGATTTGAGTAAACCGTTCCAAGCGCCTTACCAGCCCACCGTGGCCCGATACACCGATTATTACGTATTGCTCATATCCGGTTCCAAGGCATTCAGCTACGCAGGGCAGCGCATCGGAGTAAGCTGCATCTCCAACAAACTTTACCATCGGGCGTACCCGGGACTGACGCGCCGTTACGGTGGCGGCACATTCGGCACCGTGTTCATCCATCGCGTCCTATATGCCCTTTCTTCCGGCACCAGCCACTCGGCACAATATGCGCTTACCGCCATGCTGAAAGCCGCTAACGAAGGCCGATACAACTTCCTGGATGAAGTGAAGGTATATGGAGAACGCGCGCGGAAGCTGAAAGAGATTTTCCTGCGCCACGGCTTCCACCTGGTATACGACAATGACCTCGGAGACCCCGTAGCCGACGGTTTTTACTTCACCATCGGCTATCCGGGCATGAGTAGCGGCGAACTTGCCAAAGAGCTGATGTATTACGGAGTAAGCGCCATTTCATTGGTAACCACCGGAAGCCACCAGGAAGGCTTACGAGCCTGCACCTCGTTCATTCAGGAGCACCAATACGCCCAACTGGACGAACGTATGGCTATCTTCGCGGAAAACCACCCCGTAGAAACCTCAAAAAAGTGATTTTTCGCATAAAAAAGGAAGATAATTTGCTCCTTTGAAGAAAAACACTTAATTTAGGGGTATGTATACCAATACGAACATATTCAAGATAGAAACCAACCATATCGTCCCTACGCGAGGAAAAGTTCTCATAGCCGAACCTTTCTTGTGCGACCCTATGTTTGGGCGTTCTGTCATTCTATTGGTGGACCATACACAAGACGGCACTATGGGCTTGGTCATGAACAAGCCCATACCTTTGTGCCTGAACGATTTATTAAGCGAGGTCGACTGCCGTGAAAACATCCCTATCTGCAAAGGCGGTCCTATCAGTACCGACACCCTTTTCTACCTGCATACACTGGAGAACATAGCAGACTCGCTCCCGATAGCCAACGGCTTCTACCTGAACGGCGACTTCTCCGCCATCAAGCGGTTTATAGCGGAAGGCCATTCCGTCAAAGGAAAAATACGTTTCTTTCTCGGCTACTCCGGCTGGGAATCCGGACAGCTAAAGCAGGAAATAGCAGAAGACACCTGGCTGGTGGACAAAGCGGACATACCCTCGCTCATGGACGAGAAGTCGTGCCGGAACCTGTGGAAAGACACGCTGGGCAAACTCGGCGGGAAATATGAAATATGGTCACACTTTCCGCAGATTCCTACCCTGAACTGACAACAAACGGCCGATTCATCCCTTGTCCGTCGCCACACGCTCCGGACGGACACGCTGCATCAAAACGACATCCTTGAATCTCCCGCCTACACACCACCACTCTTTCAGCAACCCGCATCGCACAAAGCCGCAAGAGCCGAACAGACGGAGACTCGCCTCATTGTCGGCAGCAACATGGGCAACAAGCTGCTTCAGAAACAGGAAACCGAACGCATAGTCGCACAGCAACCGCAAGGCATCGGAAGCATACCCGTTGCCTTGATACTCCCGCCGCACAGCTATACCGACTTCACCGCGAGAATGCATCGGCACGAAATCCGTGATATCGACAGTGCCCACCACGACACCGTCCTCGCAGCGTACTATCATCATACGGAGCTGACGGTCGGCAAACATATCGCATTGGGAGTTTTCCATGTATTGTTTCAACACATATTTGGAATACGGCACGGAAAAGTTTGTCACATCCCACGTCTGAGGGTCATTCTCCATCGCATACATTATCTCCAGATCCTCCGGCTCCATAGCCCGAAGATGTACGCGCTCACTTACGAAATAAGAAGGTTTCATCATTCTTTATTTATATGAAGTTCCTTACGCAGGCGATTTTCACCCGGCAGGCAGAACAAGGATGCAGTCAGAGCTATCAAAGCGCAAAGCGCCCCCTGATTGCTCATCATCACATAATAGGTAAGGAAACCCGCCAATACCGGTACGGCAAGCAATGCCAGGCGTACTCCGCTCCACAACGCATACAAGCGCAACGCATCCGGAAGGGTGGCAACATCTATTCTCTTGTCCAGCACCCACGAAAAGAGTTTCAGGGAGACGGGCACCAATAGAGCCGTAAGCAGAATCGTAATACTCTCCGCAAAATACGCGGCACGCACATCGCCCGCATAAGCGCCCACCCATTCTCCGTCCAACTCACCGAGTATCACGAGAAATACGGGCAATACCCAAAAACAGATGAACATCATCTTCGTGCGGGATGCAACCCGCTTTATCTTCTCTTCCATACATCCTTAGTTTAAGTTATATCATACCACCCCCGTAAACGGAGTACGGTTGACAATGCTACGCCCGAGTGTCACCTCGTCCGCATATTCCAGTTCGTCTCCCACAGAGATGCCGCGCGCTATCACGGACAACTTCACGCCCAACTTCTCCAGCTTGCGGTAAATGTAGAAGTTGGTCGTATCGCCTTCCATCGTCGAGCTGAGGGCAAGCACCACTTCCTTGATGCCGCCTGCCTCCACACGCCGCACCAGGCTCTCTATTTCCAGGTCGCCGGGACCTATGCCGTCCATCGGCGAAATCACTCCGCCCAGCACATGATACAATCCGCGGAATTGCTGCGTCGCCTCCACCGCCATGACATCGCGTATGTTCTCCACCACGCAGACAACAGAAGCGTCGCGCTGAGGGTTGGAACAGATGCGGCAAGTCTCCGTATCGGAAATGTTATGGCACACCTTGCAATATTTCACTTCATGCTTCAACGTAACGATAGCATTGCCGAAGGCCTCTACCACCGCCCTATCCTGCCGCAGCAGATGCAGCACCAGCCGCATGGCGGTCTTTCGGCCTACGCCCGGAAGTTTGGCAAATTCATTCACCGCCTTTTCCAATAATATAGAGGGAAATTGTCCGTTCATCTTTAAAATTCTCCTATTGGCGGACAAAGATAGTGTAAAGATAGAGAGATTTACCTATGGATGAAAGAAAATTCTTACCTTTGCCGGAAGAAACAATCAAAAAACAGACAACCCACAATGGAGATAACAAACGCCGAATTCGTCATCAGTAACACAGACGTGCGCAAATGCCCCGGCGGAACGTTCCCCGAATACGCCTTCATCGGACGTTCCAACGTAGGCAAGTCCAGCCTTATCAATATGCTGACAGGGCGCAAAGGGCTTGCCATGACGTCCGCCACTCCGGGAAAAACCATGCTTATCAACCATTTCCTGATTAACAAGAACTGGTATCTCGTCGACCTTCCCGGCTATGGCTATGCCCAACGCGGACAGAAAGGACAGGAACAAATCCAGCGCATCATAGAGTCGTACATCCTGCAACGCGAGCAAATGACCTGCCTTTTCGTCCTCATCGACAGCCGCCACGAGCCACAGGCCATCGACCTTGCCTTCATCGAATGGCTGGGCGAGAACGGAGTGCCTTTTGCCATCGTTTTCACCAAAGCCGACAAGCTGAAAATCGGCAGGCTGAACGACAACATCCGCCGTTATCTGGAAAAGCTGCGCGAACAATGGGAAGAGCTCCCGCCCCACTTCATCACCTCTTCCGAAAGCCGAACGGGACGCAAAGAGCTGCTGGATTATATCGGGCAAATAAACAAGGAGATGAACAAATAGCAGAATCATTATTAATACAACCAACAAGATGAAAAGAGTTATTTTTTTGCACTTATTCGTTGCCGCCTTGTTTGCGGCATCCGACTGTCAGGCACAATCCCTGAAAGATTTATTCAACAAAGAGAACATCGAGAAAGCTGTAAACACCATAACCGGCAAGAGCACCGCCAGCATGGAAGGAACATGGGCGTACACAGGTTCCGCCATCGAATTCAAATCGGACAACCTGTTGCAGAAAGCAGGCGGCTCTGTAGCAGCCGGCGCCGCCGAAAGCAAGCTGAACGAACAATTGGCGAAAGTAGGCATCAAAGAAGGGCAAATGTCTTTCACCTTCAATGCAGACAGCACACTCACCGTCAAAGTCGGCACCAAAAGCATCAAAGGGACTTACTCTTACGATGCCTCCACCCAGCAGGCAACCCTGAAACTCATGAAGCTCATCCCGCTCAATGCCAAAGTGAACTGTACATCTACCAACATGGACCTGCTGTTCAATTCGGACAAACTGCTGAAACTGGTTGCCCTGATTTCCAGCAAGAGCAGCAACAGCACGCTTAAGGCAATCGGCTCGCTGGCAAACAGCTACGACGGCATGATGCTGGGCTTCGCCTTGAAAAAGGAATGAAGCCCGGCAGGGCTTCGTCCTGTAGAAGTAAGAAACAACTTATACACTATTCTCCAGACACAGAAAGCACAAATGGCGCAGATAAATCAAAAAAATCTGCGCCATTTGTGCTTTCTGCATCTAAAAAATGGAGAGGGGTTATGCAAACTTTTCATCGTTTCAGCACACCCCCATTTTTGTATTACTAAAAAATATGACAAGAGCGGAAAACGAGACTCGAACTCGCGACCCTAACCTTGGCAAGGTTATGCTCTACCAACTGAGCTATTTC
>ERZ808049.127-NODE-127-length-73560-cov-10.026578_pt1 | contig 73560 bp, 67 predicted proteins | sample MGYA00380198_ERZ808049 | MGnify/ENA primary metagenome ERZ808049 (study PRJEB31490, sample SAMN06133414) | mouse gut metagenome | isolation source: Z2_2 | host: mice | place: China: Chengdu | collected 2015-05 ...
GTATAAAATTAAAGAGCCAATTTTTTTTGAAAAAGAGCAGGTTATTTTTAAGTGCGTCAAAAATCCATAAAAGTTATTCACAATGAAATAACACTTATGGATTTTTTTATATGAAAGGGATTAACAAAAGAAAAAGAGCTGAACGCTCTAAATAATTAATAAAAATTACTTAGTCGTTACAGCCCCTACTATTAATAACCTGGTTTACCAAGTAATTTAAACATATTTTTCTTATATATTTCAACACCTGGTTGATTAAATGGATTTACTTCAAGTAAATATACAGACATAGCACATGAGATTTCAAAGAAATAAACCATGTAACCAAATCCATAAGCATCCATCTTATCTAATGTAATTAGGATATTAGGTACATTACCAGTATTTACATGAGCATCAATAGTTCCTTGACAAGCTTGTTTATTCACATAATCAACTGATTTACCTGCCAAATAATTTAAACCATCTAAATCGTCTTTATCACTAGGGATAGTCATGTCACCAGCGGGTTCTTTGATTTGCATAATTGTTTCAAATAATACTTTAGATCCTTCTTGAATGAATTGTCCTAATGAATGTAAATCAGTAGAGAAAGTAGCACTAGTAGGTAAGATTCCTTTATTTTCTTTTCCTTCTGATTCACCATATAATTGTTTCCACCATTCAGCAACCATTGCTAATTGTAACTCATATGTTACAAACATTTCAGCAGCATAACCAGCCTTGTGTAAAATTTGACGGGCAACACCATATTTATAAGCATCGTTTTGATCTAAGTCAGGATTAGCATATTTAACCATTGCATCTTTAGCACCGCTTAACATTTTATCAATGTCAATTCCAGCCATAGCAATCGGGAATAATCCAACTGGTGTTAAAACAGAATAACGTCCACCAACATCATCAGGAATTACAAAAGTTGTGTATCCTTCTTCTGTTGCTAAAGTTTTTAATGCACCACGTGCTTTATCAGTTGTAGCAACGATTCTTTCTTTAGCACCTTCTTTACCGTATTTAGCTTCACACATTTCTTTAAAAATTCTAAATGCAATAGAAGTTTCGGTTGTAGTTCCTGATTTTGAAATTACATTGATTGCAAAATCTTTTCCTTCAAGATAATCGCTTACTTGTTTGATATAGTTTGATGAAAAAGTATTACCAACATAGATTATTTCTACATCATTAGCTGGAAATAATCCATTAATTGCTTCAATTGCTGCACGGGCTCCTAAATAAGATCCTCCGATTCCACATACTAATAAGATATCTGTTTTTTCTCTTAGTTTTATTGCAGTTTCTTTAATTAATTCAACTTCAGCTTTATCATAATTTTTAGGTAGTTCAACCCAACCAAGAAAATCATTACCAGCTCCAGTCTTATTATGAATCATCTCATGGATATCTTTAACGGTATCTTTGTATGATTCTAAATCTTCATTTAATTTAGCTTTAGATAAATCCAATGTAATCATTTTAACTTTCCTCCGTGATTCCTTGTTTTAGCCATTTTTTCATGGCAAAGGATAATGGTGCAAATCCATTAGGCGTTTCAACAATCAATCGTCTAGGATTTTTGTAATAGACACGTTTGTTTCGCCTACGATAACGATTATCAATGGCCTTTAAACTTAATTTTGCATGATTTGTTTCTTCATCAAAGTCAATTATTTTAACTTTGATAAACTCACCAACTTTTACAAAACTATCAATACTTTTAACAAATTTATCTGATATTTCAGAAATATGAATTAGACCAGTTGAATTATCAGGTAAACTTGCAAAAGCTCCATATGGTTGAATGCCTGTTATTTTGACATCAACAATATCACCACGTTTAATTTTTTGGCTCATTTATAATCACTCCTTGCAAAAATATTATAACATAAATCTAACTAAAATATTTCATTTTAGCAATTTTTATTAATGATTTTTAAAATATGAAATTTTTTATAAAAATAATGAATATAAGATGAATTCTTTTTATTTAAAAATAAAAATTTTGTGGTAAAATAGAGTATTGATAAGGAGATGTTAAAGATGGAAAATACAAGTACAATTGAAGAAGTTGAAAAGGTAATAAATAAACTTAGACCATATTTAAATCGTGATGGTGGTGATATTGAATTATTAGATTTTAAAGATGGAATTGTTTATGTTAAGATGCTAGGTGCTTGTGCTGGATGTGCAATGCTTGATGAAACACTTAAAGATGGTGTTGAACAAATTTTAATGGAAGAAGTTCCAGGTGTTTTAGGAGTGCAAAATGTTTTAGAAGGTATGGAATTTTAAATTTGGATAACTTTGATACAAATTTGAGATAAAAATAAACAAATTTCATGTTAAAATATTAGTATCTGATAAATTGCTTGCAATATCTAATTAGATATATTATTATGTATTTGTTGTTTTTTTAGAATATTATTATTTAAATAAAGCAAACTATGTTTAGGTGATGATATGCAAGAAAATATTAGACAACAGAAAATGATTGCTAGTATCTTATTAGATATTGGCTTGGATGACGAATTAATAGAAGTTATGACGTCATTAACAAAAGAAGAAATACAAGAAATAAATAAAAAAGACTCTTATTAAGAACTACTAGATGAAGATCTATGATGTAGTGGCAACCCTATATTTAGAAGGTGCCTGACTGAGCAAGTTTCAACTTGAACAATGAGAGAAGGCTTCCTAACTATGTATGCTTTCTCTTTAGGAAGCTTTTTTATTTGTAGAAGGAGAAAGAAAAATGAAAGAAAAAGTATTATTTACTTCTGAATCAGTATCAAAAGGGCATCCTGATAAAGTTTGTGATCAAATTAGTGATGCGATACTTGATGCCTGTTTAAAAGAAGATCCAAATTCAAGAGTTGCTTGTGAAGTATTTGCAACTACTAATTTAGTGGTAATTGGTGGTGAAATTACCACTACTGCTAATGTTGATTATGAACAAGTAGCACGTAATGTTTTAAAAGATATTGGATATGATGATAGTGATAAAGGAATAGACTATCGTACTTGTAAAGTACAGGTTGTTATGGATCTTCAATCATCAGATATTGCCTTGGGTACTAATGATGAAGTTGGTGGAGCAGGTGATCAAGGAATCATGTTTGGATTTGCTTGTAAAGAAACTGAAGGATATATGCCACTAGCTATTTCAATTGCTCATCATTTAGTACGTTATGCAACGGAAAAGAAAAATAGTGGTGAATTTAAATATGCACGTCCAGACATGAAAGCTCAGGTAACAATCGATTATACTGAAAAGGATCCTAAAATTGATACTATTTTAATGTCAATACAACATGATCCTGATTTTAATGAAGAAGAATTTAAATGTTATATTAAAGAACAAATTATGGATGCTGTAGTAAAAAAATATGATTTAAATACAAATTACAAAGTTTTAATCAACCCAACTGGTCGTTTTGTAATAGGAGGTCCACATGGTGATACAGGTTTAACTGGTCGTAAGATTATTGTTGATACATATGGAGGTACAGCTCGCCATGGTGGTGGTGCATTTAGTGGTAAAGATCCTTCAAAGGTTGATCGATCAGCAGCTTATATGTTAAGGTATATTGCTAAAAATATTGTTGCTGCTAATTTATGTGATAAAATTGAAATTCAAGTTTCTTATGCAATCGGGGTAAAAGAACCTACGTCAATCTTTATTGAAACTTATGGCACTGAACATGTGGATCATGATACTATTTTAAAAGCTATTAAAGAAAACTTTGATTTGACTCCAGCAGGAATTATAAAATCACTACAATTACGGCAACCATTATATCTAAAAACTGCAGCCCATGGTCATTTTGGACGTGGTGATATTAACTTACCATGGGAAAAATTAGATAAGGTTGAAATTTTAAAAAAATATTTATAAAAAATACTCGATTAATTGAGTGTTTTTTTAATTGTGTTAAAATATTGCAAATTTTATCTATAATTTAAGTATTATTTTATGTATTTATATTGTATAATATTCATATACAAAGGAGGAATTCATATGAAAATCTCAGTAAGAGGAAAAAACATTGAAATCACAGAAGCTATTGAAGCAAAAGTATCAGAAAAGCTGTCTAAATTAGATAAATATTTTATCGTTAGTGACAATGTTGAAGCAAAAGTTTTATGTCGAGTTTATCCTTATGGACAAAAACTTGAAGTTACGATTCCTACTGAATATGTACTTTTAAGAGCCGAAGTAGTTGATGATGATTTATACACTGCAATGGATTTAGTAGTGGACAAATTAGAGGGACAAATTAGAAAGTACAAAACAAGATTAAGTCGTAAATCAAAAGATAATAAACTTGCGTTCAACCTATCTTCAATTGAAGATGTTGAATCTGAAGATGATGTATTAGTAAAAGTGAAGACCATTACTCCTAAACCAATGGATATGGAAGAAGCAATTATGCAAATGGAGCTAATCGGTCATTCATTCTTCGTATATCGTGATGCTGAAAGTGATTCTATTAGTATTGTTTATCGTCGTAATGATGGTGATTATGGTTTAATTGAAACAGATGAATAATAGTAAAAAGCCCTAAAGGGCTTTTTATTTTGAATTAATATTACAACCTTGATAATAGTTTTTAGCAACCATTAGTTTGTCAATATCATTTAAGATCGTAACCTTTTTAATTGACCACAAGGGAGCAATTAAATCATTTACATTACCATCCCCAGTAAGACGTTCGATAATAATATTATCAGGTAAATAACTTAGCTGTTCAGTTACTAAATCGATATAATCTTCACGAGAAAGCATTTCAAAATCACTGTTTAAATAAAGTTGATATAATTTTGTGTTTTTTATTACATAGAGCATATGAATTTTTAAAGCCTGAATATCTAATTTACCAATTTCTTTAACAGTTTGAAGCATCATTTCTTTTGTTTCGAATGGTAAACCATTAATAATATGTACACAAACATTAATTTTATGTTGACGTAATTTTTTTAAGCCAGTTAAAAATTCTTTATAGGTATGACCACGATTAATTATTTTTCCAGTTTCATCATGAATTGTTTGTAATCCTAACTCAATCCATAAATCACATTTAGAATTAAGTGTAGATAGATACTGCAAAACATCATCTTCTAAACAATCAGGACGTGTAGCAATACTAATTGCAACAACGTCTTTTTTATTTAAAAAAGGTTCAATACAGCTTTTAATCTTTTCTATAGGACCATATGTATTAGTGTTAGCCTGAAAATAGGCAATATATTTACATCCTGGCCACTTGTTTTGAAGAATTTTACTAATATCACAAAATTGCTGCTCAAGTGATTTTTCAGCATTTCCAGCAAAATCTCCTGAGCCGCTGTTGCTACAAAAAATGCATCCCCCTATACCTTTACTGCCATCACGATTAGGACATGTAAACCCAGCATTAAGACTAACTTTTGCAACTTTATTATGGTACTTGTTTTTTAAATAATAATTAAATGTATGATAACGCTTATTATCATTACTATATTTAAATAAATTCATTTTTATCACCGCAAATATTATAACATAAGGAGAAAAATATGGTATTACAACTTTCGCATATTACAAAATTTTATAAATTTGGCAAACATAAACAATTAGTACTTAATGATCTTTCAATAAATTTTCCACGTTTTGGATTAGTAGCAGTTGTAGGTAAAAGTGGTAGTGGAAAATCAACATTACTAAATTTAATTGCAGGGATTGAAAAACCTAGTAATGGTAAAGTGTTGATTGATGGGCGTGAGCTGAATTATTCACAAATAGACAAGTATCAACAAAGTTATATAAGTTATGTTTATCAATTCTATAATTTGATTGAATCTCTAACAGTTTATGAAAACTTGATTTTATTATCAGAAATAAAGGGGAGAACAGTATCTTTAAATTATTTAAAAACAATTACAGAAAGATTAAAGATAACTCCGTTATTGGATTGTTTTCCAAGTGAACTTTCTGGAGGACAGAAACAAAGGGTAGGATTGGCTAGAGCTTTTCTTTGTAATACCCCAATATTATTAGCTGATGAACCAACTGGAGCATTGAATAAATTATTGGCTAGTGAGGTAATGGAATTTTTGAGGTTTTATGCAAAAAAGCATTTAGTTATTGTTATTTCTCACAATTATCAATTAATAACTAAATACTCTAAAATGATTATAGATCTTGATAGTCATCAAAATAATTATAACTTTAATCAAGAAACTAGATATCATAAATATTTATATCAACAAGTAAGTAGTCCACTAATTAAAATAAAATTTTATTTAAAAAGGCAATTATTATATCAAAAAAAGAAAATTGTAATGATGCTTTGTTCTCAGTTATTCACGATTATTGCTTTTGTACTGCTTTTAAGTGGAATTAATGGAGGCTGGAATTATATTAATACATGTTTAAAAAGTAATCCAATTAAAGAAATAATTGAAATTAGTAAAAAGGATTATAATGAAATGAATTTTACTGATAAGCAGATTAATGTTTTGAAAAATGATAGCTTAGTAACTTCTTTAAATTATAAATTGGATTTTAGCTTTGGAATTTTTAAAACTGATCAGGAATTACAATTAGAAAGTTATCAGGTACATGATAGTGATTATATTGAATATTTAAATGGTAAGTTCCCAAGTCAAAATGATCAAATCATGATTAATCAAGAAACTGCTCATAAATATAGTTTAGATATCAATGATAAACTATACTTTATCATTGATGAAAATACTTATTATTTAAGTGTAAGTGCAATTATAAAGGATTATATAAATAATGGAACCAATATTTATTTTAGTGATAAATTTATTGATTTGGATTTAAAAGATAAGATAACAAATAAAAGTATTTTGATTATAAAGAGTAAATATTTTAAACAGTTATCAAAAAAATATGAACATGATTATTTTATAATTAATGTTCATCAAGATTATTTAGATAGTTATCAAACTTTATTTGAGATGGCGTTAATGGTTGTAATTTGTTTTTTGATAATTAGTTTTATTATTTCTTTAATTTTGATTTCTATAATTTTAAAAACAATCTTAATTGAGCGTAAAAGAGATATTTCTTTAATGTTATCAAATGGATTACCTTTAAATAAAGCAAGAAAACTATTTAGCCAAGAAACTAGTTTGATTGGAAGTATAATTGGTTTTTTAGGTTCTGTTTTAGCTGAACTATTATTAAGAATTATAAATATGTTAAATATTAGTGATAAATTATTTAACCTGCCAAATCTTTTTATTTTACCTAAACTTATGATTTCATCATACGATATATATATAATTATGATTTTTGTTTATACAAGTGCATGTTTTGGAGTAGGAGTTTTATCAAGCTTACAAATTAGTAAGATGAATACTAGTATCTTGTTAAAGGAGGATTAAGATGTTAGAGATAAAAAATCTATATAAGCGATATGATGAGTTGATTATTGATAATTTATCAATTATTTTTCCAAGTCATGGTATGGTAGTAATATCAGGTGAGTCAGGATGTGGGAAAACAACTTTATTAAATATCTTGGGTGGTATAGATCAGGATTATGATGGAGAGATATTGTTTGATCACCAAAATATTAAAACAATAAAACATTATTGTCGAAAACATATTGGATTTATTTTTCAAAATTTTAATTTAGTTAATTGGTTAAATGTTAGGCAGAATTATTTTTTGCCTAAGTTTTTTTGTCAAATTATATTTAAGAGGGAAATAGATGATCGTGAAGAAAAATTAGATTTAATTAATGTTTCAAAAAAGAAAGTAAATGTATTATCAGGAGGACAAAAACAACGAATAGCAGCATTGAGAGCGATGATCAAAAATGTTGATATCCTACTTTGTGATGAACCTACAGGTTCGTTAGATGAAAATAATGCTAAAATAATTTTTGATATTTTAAAACGGGAAGCTAAGGAACGATTAGTAATTGTGATTACACATGATGAACAATTGGCTAGTCAGTATGGGGATTATATATATTCTTTTCAAAATGGTAAATTAATTGGTAAATATCATAATATAGAGGACAATAATTTTTATTATCGTTTAAAAGAAAAAAAGTCATCTTTAAATCTTTTTAAATTATCTTTGTTGCAATATCGTGCTAATTTTAGAAGAAATACTAAAATTGTTATAGGTCTCATGATGGCGCTAATATGTATAATGATAACCTTTACATTAAGTGGTTCATTACAACAGCAAATTCGAAAACAACTTAATAATATTTTTCCTAACCAATTAGTATCGTTACAAAGTATCAGTAGAAAAGGTTTAAATTATAAAGATTTAGTAGAATTAACAAATAATCAGGATATTACATATTTATATGGTGAAATGAGAGATTTTGAATTTATTGGAATTTCTTTACAGAAAGACTATAATATTGATAGAACGATATATATAAGTGATATGACTAAAGAATTAAAGAATAATCAATTGGAAATAGGAAGAAATATTAAAAGTGATTATGAAATCATTTTATCAAAAACAACAGCTGTTCATTTGAAACAAGATTATAAAAAGCTTTTAAATCGGTATGTTTATGGTTATTATTTACAAGGAGATAGTATTAAAAAAGTAAGATTAAAAGTAGTTGGAATTAGTGGAGAAAATACGATTTTTGATACTATTTATATTAATGAGCTGGCAAATGTAAAACATGTAAGTGAATGTTTTAATATTAATATTGATCAGATATATTTTTCGATTGGAATGATTAATATTGATAATAAGGTAAATGTAAATAGTAGTTTAAAGAAATTAAAAAAGAAATATTTTAATTTAGAATTTAAAGTTGCAGGAGAAAATATTAGTAATAAAATAAATGATTTTTTATTACAAACTCAACGTATTTTAATATTATTTTCTTCTTTAGCAGTTGTTGCAGCTTGTTTTTTAATTGGAGAAGTATTATATTTGTCAGTAGTTCAAAAAACAAAAGATATTGGTATATTTAAGTGTTTAGGGGCAAGTAAATTACAACTTAAGTTATTAGTTTTATTTGAAAGCTTTATTTTGATTAATATTGCTTTTTTAGTTTCATATTTGTCTTTTTGTCAATTAATTGGTTTTATTAACCAGTTTATTGAAGAGGGTTTACAGTTAGATTTATCTCAATCATTTATCCAGGTAGATAATTATTTATTAGGCTTAATATATTTTGGAGCATTATTTTTTGGGGTTATCAGTAGTTATTTTCCAGCACGTTTTGCAAGTAATTTAGATCCTGTAAAAGCATTAAAATATCAAAGATATTAAAAAGCTGAATTTTGTTGCATCTAGTTAGTTTTGTGATATAATATTTAGGTATTAAAGAAAATCAATGAATAGGACTAGTAGTAATTTATGTTTTTCATAGAGAGTCAGTGGGTGGTGGAAACTGATGAAACAGATTATGAACTCACCTAGGAGATGCAGTGGTGAATCAAGTAGTCACTGTCGTTAACTGCGTTAAAGTTTTGAGTGCTTAGTCTTTTTGACTTTGAACTAAGGTGGTAACGCGATATTAAGTCGTCCTTAGATGGAGGACTTTTTTATTTTAAGGAGGAATTATAAAATGCCGTTTAATCACAAAGAAATCGAGCCGAAATGGCAAAAATATTGGGATGAACATAAGACATTTAAAACAGATTGCTATGATGATAGCAAACCTAAATATTATTGTGTTGATATGTTCCCATATCCATCGGGAAATGGTCTTCATGTTGGGCATCCTGAAGGATATACTGCAACAGATATTGTTTCAAGAATGAAAAGAATGCAAGGATATAATGTTTTACATCCAATGGGGTTTGATTCATTTGGCTTACCAGCAGAACAATTTGCAATCCAAACTGGACATCACCCTGCAGAATTTACGAAAAAAAATATTGAAGTATTTAAAGGACAAATTAAATCATTGGGATTTTCTTATGATTGGGATCGCGAGATTGCAACTAGTGATCCTGAATATTATAAATGGACACAATGGATATTTACTAAGTTATATGATGCTGGATTAGCTTATGTTGATGAAATTCCAGTAAACTGGTGTCCTAAACTTAAGGCAGTTCTTGCAAATGAAGAAGTTATTGATGGTAAAAGTGAACGTGGAGGGTATCCTGTTATTCGTAAACCAATGCGTCAATGGGTTCTAAAAATTACTGAATATGCTGAAAGGTTATTAGAGGATCTTGATGATTTGGATTGGCCTGAAGCAACAAAACAAATGCAACGTAATTGGATTGGAAAATCTATTGGAGCTAATGTTGATTTTAAAATCGATGGAACTGATAAAATATTTACTGTATTTACAACTCGTTGTGATACTTTATTTGGGGCAACTTATTGTGTCATGGCTCCAGAACATCCATATGTTGTAGAAATCACTAGCCCTGAACAAAAAGAAGCAATCGAAGCTTATAAAAAAAGCTGTGCTAGTAAATCAGATTTAGAAAGAACAGAATTAAATAAAGATAAAACTGGAGTTTTTACAGGGGCATATGCTATTAATCCTGTTAATGGAAAGAAAATTCCAATTTGGATTTCAGATTATGTTCTAGCTAGTTATGGAACAGGAGCTATCATGGCAGTACCTGCTCATGATGAAAGAGATTGGGAATTTGCAAAAAAATTTGGAATTGATATTATTCCAGTATTAGAGGGTGGAAATGTTGAAGAGGCTGCTTACATTGAAGATGGTTTACACATCAACTCTGATTGGTTAGATGGTCTTGGAAAGCAAGAAGCTATTGATAAAATGATTGTCTGGTTAGAAGAACATAACTGTGGTGGAAAGAAAATTTCTTATAAATTAAGAGATTGGTTATTTTCAAGACAACGTTACTGGGGGGAACCAATTCCTATTGTACATATGGAAGATGGTACAATGAAAACTGTTCCTGTTGAAGAATTACCATTAGAACTTCCAGCAACTAAAAACTTCCAACCACATGATAGTGGTGAATCGCCATTAGCTAATTGTGAAGATTGGTTAGAAGTAGAGATTGATGGTCAAAAAGGGCGACGTGAAACTAATACAATGCCACAATGGGCTGGCTCATGCTGGTATTATATTCGTTATATTGATCCACATAATAATGAAGCAATATGTGATTCTAAATTGTTAGAAAAATGGTTACCAGTTGATTTATATGTAGGTGGGGCAGAACATGCAGTATTGCACTTGTTATATTCTCGTTTTTGGCATAAAGTATTATATGATGCTGGGGTAGTTAAATGCAAAGAACCATGGCAGCGATTATTTCACCAAGGAATGATTCTTGGTGATAATAATGAAAAAATGTCTAAATCACGTGGAAATGTTGTTAATCCTGATGATATTGTTGCATCACATGGAGCTGATTCACTAAGATTATACGAAATGTTCATGGGACCTTTAGAAGCAGCGCTTCCTTGGTCTACAAATGGATTAGATGGTTCACGTAAATGGCTGGATCGAGTATATCGTTTATTTATTGAACAAGATAAATTAAGTGATGAAAATGATCATAGTCTAGATCGTGTTTATCATCAGACTGTAAAAAAAGTAACTGATGATTTTGAAACATTAGGATTTAATACTGCTATTTCACAAATGATGATCTTTATTAATGAATGTTATAAAGCACCATCTGTATACAAAGAATATGCATTTAATTTTATTAAGATGCTTTCTTGTATTGCACCACATATTTGTGAAGAAATGTGGCAGATGTTAGGTAATGAAAATACTCTTGCATATGAATCATGGCCTACATATGATGAAAATATGCTTGTAAGTGAAACTGTTGAAATGGGTGTCCAGGTAAATGGTAAACTTAGAGCTAAAATTCAGGTAGCTAAAGATGCGGATGATGAAGCGGTTAAAGCTATTGCTTTTGAACAAGAAAATGTTAAAGCTCATATTGATGGTAAAAATATTGTAAAAGTGATAGTTGTTAAAAATAAAATTGTGAATATTGTGATTAAATAATGAATTAGGATGTTAGCAAGGTTGCTAACATCTTTTTTATTTGATTTATTAGAGTTTATATAAAAGAATAAAATGTATAGTAATGATTTATCATACATTTAAATAAAATGATGATGTTTTAACATTGCTTATTCATTTTGGATATCTAGGATATAACAGTTTAAATCAGACATGCTATATTCCAAATAAAGAAGTCACAAGTTCATTTACTGCTTCAATTGAAGATTCATCATGGAACGAAACAACAAAAGCATTATTAAATAGTCAGGCATTGTTAGAAGAGACATGGAACAAAGATGAAGAAGCAGTTGCAAAATATATAGAAGAAGCCTATCTTGATACATCAATATTAACATATAATAATGAAAATGCGTTATCATATACTATATCAATTGCATATATGAATGCCAGAAACTATTATACAATCATAAGAGAAATGCCAAGTGGAAAGGGATTTGCAGATATGGTATTTATACCGCAAAATGATAAGCCAGCGATGATTATTGAATTAAAATGGGAACAGGATAAGGTTAATTTTGGTTGTTTATTTGTAAAATACAATCAAAAGATTGATGTACAAAATATTGATGAAAATAATTTAGTATGTTTAGTTCCAGAAAAAAATACTGTATAAGATTTAAAAGTTATTGTCTTAGATAAGGCAGAAAATAAAAGTATTAAAGAAGTTAATAATTTTACAGTTTCTAGTAATATTTTTGTACGTTGGTATATGAATAAACCTTTATTTATTGGTAGTTTATCAATAATTTGTTTTGTTATTTCGATTATTGTTTTGATGTATTTGAAAAGAAATAAAATAACAGAAAATTAAAATAATCATGTGAAAATGTTTAGAATTGGTAAATGATTTTTGCTTGATAATAAATAATTAAGAAGGGATTTTAAAAAAATCTCTTTTTATATGAATCTAAAATAAGTTGATTATTTATATTGATGATATGATTGATTTTGTTTATAAAAATATGAGTTGATATTTGAAAATAGAAGAAAATTAGTTTCATCTATAAAGCATTAAAAGGAATGATTTAGGGCTTAAAATTATAAAAAAACAGTAAAAATATGCTTATAATCAGTGTTTTTTAGTTTTTTATATTGACATAGATTGGGTTGAATTGTATTATTATTACATAAGGATTGTTACTATTCAATTAGGCGAGACCGATAATACTTTTGTATTTTCGAGCTCGCTTTTTTACGTTATGAAAGAATAGTAAAACTTATAGAAAGGAAGAGAAAGATGAAAAAAGCATTAAAGGTATTGATGTGTATGATGATGGTCATATCATTATTCACAATTGCGAGTGTTTCTGTTATGGCAAAAGAAAGTTCTATGATTTTTGTCGATGGGAAAAATGGAAATGACAATAATCCTGGAACCCTTGACAAACCAGTTCAAACACTTACAAAAGCACAAGAACTTGCTAGAGCAAAAACAAATAATATGGATGAAGATTTAAAGGTGTATTTGCGTGAAGGAACATATGTGTTAGATGAAACACTTGTTTTTGATAGTCGAGATAGTGGTCAAAATGGACACAATGTTGTATGGAGTGCTTACGAAGATGAAAAGGTGACTATCTCAGGAGGAACAACTCTTAGTGAATGGACAAAAGTTGATGAAGAGAAAAATATTTGGAAAGCTCCTGCTAAAGGTATAGAAAGCCGTGAATTATATGTTAATGGCAAACGTGCGATTTTGGCTCGTGAAAGAGCCGAAGCACTTGATGATACAAGTATTAATAAAGAAGTGTATATTAAGCGTGATAATTTACCTGAAAGTTTTGCAAAAGTTGAAGATTTAGAGGTTGTTTTTGGACGTAAATGGAAATGGGCAATTTTACGTGTAAGTGGTATAAAAACATTGACTGACGATGAAGATTATGGCAATTCATTTAGATTGAGATATACAAGTGAATCTAAAGCTGCTTTTAAAGCTAATCTTACAGGTGCTGCTATAGAAAATGATCCAGTAGCAATGAAAGAAGCTATTCTTTATGTACAAAATGCATATGAACTATTAAATGAACCTGGAGAATTTTATTTAAATGCTGAAGAAGACCAAGTATATTATATTCCTCAAGATGGTGAGGATATGAGTAATATTAATGCTGTACTAGGAAGATTAGAAAACTTAATTGTATTTGATGGAACAGCAGATAATATTGTTAAAAATATAACAATTCAAGGATTGAATTTTAAATATTCTACTTTCCTTAGACCAAATCTACCAGATGGATTACAAACATTCCAAGCAAGTGCAATGATAAACCCAGAAGATGAATGGAATCGTGAATGGATTCCAACAACAGGTAGTGCTATCTATGGAGAATATTTAGATAATATTAATATTATGAAAAATCGTTTTGAATTACTTGCTAATACAGGTGTTCATTTAGGCATTGCTACAAAAAATTCTTCTATTACATACAATGAATTTGAAAAATTAGGTGGTGCTGGAATTATTCTTGGTGGTACTGAATCACAACATCATAAACCAGAGAAAGCAGATTTAACAGAAAATAATGTTGTTACAGATAATTATGTTACAAATGTTGCTAATACATACAAAGGATGCACAGGAATTCTTATTGGTTATACATATGGTACAAACGTTTCATATAATACTGTAACAAATCTTCCATATACTGGAATCAGTGTAGGATGGGGATGGGGTTATGGAGAAAATACAAGACCAGATGAAGGTAAAACAGATCAATTTGTTCTTGGGGATTTTGTTCTTGGTAAAAATACGATCTCATATAACAGTGTTGAAAATGTATTAACTGAACCTGCTTTGATTGATGGTGGTGGTATCTATACACTTGGTAGACAAGATGGTTCTGTTATGACAGATAACTATATTGATGGTGTTCATAATGAATATGGTGGTATTTATTTAGATGAAGGTTCTGTAGGCTTTGATATTACAAATAATGTTATTACAAATTGTGTACGTAACTGGTTATTTAAAGGAGATTATAATTATATTTACGATAATTACGCAACAGAAGCTAAAGAGCCTAATCGTGATGAGCGTATGCCAATTGGTGATGTTCTACAATATAGATTTGATAATAATGATTTATGGGATGATGAAGCTGTTGCAAAAATTAAAGCTGCTTCAGGTGTAAGACCTATTGTTTTACCTGAAGAACCAGGTAAAGATGATCCTAAAGATCCGCCAATCGTTGATGTTCCAGATCCAAATCCAGAACCAGAAACACCTAATGTTTCTGATAATCCTCCTGTTAATTCAATTCCAAAAACATCTGATAATAGTATGATTGGAACATGGATAATTATTACTGGATTATCTGCAGTGAATTTGTTTGTTATTTCAAAAAGAAGAAAAAATATTTCTAATTAGTAAATAAAGAGGCTATAATAAAATAATGTATTAATTAGATATCATATTTATTAAAATAATTGGTTAAAAATATTGAGAGCTTATTCAATAATAGGCAATTAAAAAGAGATTTCAAAGATTACTAATAAAATAAGAAATCTCTTTTTATATTTACTTAAAGTAAGATAGAGTAAATTTTTAATTTAATGGCATTATTTGTAAAGTGTTTTTAATATTTTAGTAAGGAATGTATGAATATGGATAAGATTAATATTAATGATTTTCCTAAGTTATATGGTATATCGCTAATTCCTATAAAAACATTATAACTTATTATATTATTTAGTTAGTAATGATAATATACGAGATTAAAAAATTATTATTTAAAATTAACACAAAAAAACAGTAAAACTTTGATAGTTATTACTGCTTTTTTTCTATGATTACATCATTATAATACATTTACGAGGGCATTTTTCTTTACAAATACCACAATTAGTACATTTGCTATAATCTATATGTGCCAATGAGTTTTCAATTATAATTGCATTATTAGGACAATTACGAGCACATAAACCACAGCCAATACAACTTACATTACAATCTTTTCGAGCTCTTAATGCAGGCGTTTTAGAGTTACATTTAACTATAGCTTGTTTTTGATAAGGAACTAAACTAATAACATTATTTGGACAGACTTTAATACATTTACCACAAGCTTGACATAAGTCAGTATCAATAACAGCTACTCCATCAACAATTTTAATAGCATTATACTCACATTCACGAACGCAGCTGCCATAACCCATACAACCATTAGAACACTGCTTTTCACCGCCACCGGGAATAATAGACACATTGTTACAATCTTTAATTCCATGATATATATATTGAGTCGTAACATTTTTACAAGTTCCATTACAATGAACAAAAGCAACTTTACGGGTTGTTTTTTCATTTTCAACACCCATAATTTCAGCAATAGCATCAGCAACTATTTGTCCCCCAACAGGACATTGATTTACTTTAGCCTCATTTTCAACAATAGCTTTTGCTAAACCATCACATCCAGGATAGCCGCAACCGCCACAATTATTTCCAGGTAATTGTTCACGAATTTGGATTTCTTTTTCATTAACAGCAACAGATAGTTTTTCACTTGCAATAGTAAGGAGAATTCCAATTATTAAACCGATTGCACCAACAATTATTGTAGCAATTATTATTTCATTCATCTTATTAACTCCTTTCTATATTAACCCTGAAAAACCAATAAAAGCAATAGCCATTAGTCCTGCAGTAATAAGAACGATAGGAGAACCTTGGAATGATACTGGAATATCATTGTTGGCAATTTTTTCTCTAATTCCAGCCATTATCACAATTGCAATTGTAAATCCTAAAGCAGTTCCTAAACTACAAATAAGACTTGTTAAAACATCATAACTATTTTGAACATTAGTAATAGCTACTCCTAAAACAGCACAATTAGTAGTTATTAACGGAAGATATACACCTAAAGAATTATATAATCCAGAACTATATTTTTTTAAAAACATTTCAACTAATTGAACAAGAGCAGCAATTACAAGAATGAAAGTAACAGTATTTAAATATTCAAGATGAAAAATTACTAATACTTTATAAAGCAGGCTTGTTGCTATCGAAGCAATTGACATAACAAAGATGACAGCACCACCCATACCAGCAGCTGTTTCAATTTTTTTAGAAACTCCTAAAAAAGGACATAATCCAAGAAATTGACTTAAAACAACATTATTTACTAAAGCTACACTGATTAATAATAAAATCATTCCTGTCATCTATTTTTCCTCCTTTAATTCACATGATTTTTCACCAACATGATTATGACAATGAAGACAATCATGATCACAGCCACTATTTTTAGAGGTATTAGTAGCACTTGGTAGTTTTAAACGATTTTGAATTGCAGTTAATCCTGCCAAAACAAAGAATGCACCTGGTGCCATAACAAAAATAGTAGCTGGTTCTAATTGACTAAAGAAACCATAGATGTTAGATCCTACTAAATCTTTAAATAATGGTGCAAATTCAATTCCAAAGAAAGTACCACTACCTAGTATTTCTCTAACTAAACCAATACATGTTAATGCTAAAGTGAAACCTAATCCCATCCCAATTCCATCAAATAATGAAAGAATGCAATTATGTTTAGAAGCATATGCCTCAGCCCGTCCTAAAATAATACAATTCACTACTATTAAAGGAATATAAATTCCTAAAGTATTATATAGAGAAGGAAGATATGCCTGAAGTAATAATTGAACGATTGTAACCATTGAAGCAACAATAACAATATATGAAGGAATACGCATTCTATTAGGAATAATTTTTCTTAATAAAGATATTATAAAGTTGGATGCCATAAGAACAATAGTCGTTGTTAATCCCATTCCTAAACCATTAATGGAAGATGTTGTTACAGCTAAAGTAGGGCACATTCCTAACATTAAAATCAAGGTTGGGTTTTCTTTGAAAATTCCATTATAAAGGCGTTCTACATATTTATTCATAAGCAATCTCCTTGATTTCCTGATTAATAGCTAAAGCACTATTAACAGCATTATTAAAAGCAGTTGACGTTATTGTTGCACCACTAAGAGCGTCAATTTCCTGATCTTTTTGTTTTCCGGTTTTAGTAATAGTAAAATTGTTAATTTGTTTATTATAATACTGTTCTTTAAAATTTTCATTTTTAGCATTCATTCCTAAACCAACTGTTTCATCAATTGAAAGAACTTCGATACCAGTAATTTTATCTTTTGTATCAATTCCTATAACTAATGTGATATCTCCACCATAACCATCTTTAGTAGTAACTTTGATTATATGACCAATTAAATTATCGGTTTTATCAGTGACCATTAATATATCATCAATTACTATTCCATTTTCTCCAAAATTATAGTTTTTATTTTTTATGGTTTCAGGAAATTTATCAACAATTTCATCAATTTCTTTATTGTTTGCAAATACTTTTCCTTGTTTAAAAACACTACGATAAGAATCTTGAATGATTTTTTCATTTTGAATGGCAATAGGTTCTTTAGTAAGTGAATTAACAAGAGCTAATGATAAACCAGCTGCTAATGTAATAATTGCAAAGATGATAATGTCTTTAAAGATATTTTTTTTCATTATTATTTACCTCCTTTGCCTTTTATTTTAGGAATAGTTACTTTTTCAATTAGTGGAACTAACAAGTTAGAGATGATAATTGCAAATGACATTCCTTCAGGTGTATTACCATACAGCCTAAAAACTGCAGCTAAAATTCCAATAATTAAACCATAAATTATTTTACCATTAGGTGTAATAGGGCTAGTTACATAATCAGTAGCCATAAAGAAAGCTCCAATAATTAGACCACCACCACATATTTGTTTTAATAAATAATCCAAATTAAAATCCCCACTAATAAAAATAATCACACTAAATGAAATAAAAATAGCTAGAGGAATTTTAGGACTAATAACTTTTTTATAAATAAGATATAAAGCACCTATTAGTAAAACAATTGTTGAGGTTTCTCCAATTGTACCACTAATATTTCCCATAAACATATTAAATAAATTTACATCTTCACCATTTCTTAATAGAGCTAAAGCAGTAGCACTACTTGTAGCATCAATATTAACAAATGAATTCATTTTTCCTGCAAATGATATTAATAAAAAACATCTAGCTGCCAAAGCAGGATTCATAAAATTTTGACCAAGACCGCCAAATAATTGTTTAACAACAATAATAGCAAAGACACTTCCAAGTGCAACCATCCATAATGGCATTGAACTAGATAGACATAAAGCTAATAGTAGACCAGTGAGGATAGCAGAACCATCATATACAGTTATAGGAAGCTTCATGAAACGTTGATATAAATATTCACTTAATAAAGAGGTGATAATTGCAACACTAACAACAAGAAAAGCATCTATTCCAAATTGATAAATTCCAAATATTGTAGCTGGTATTAAAGCCAGGATTACATCATACATAATATTTTTAGTAGTGATTGAATCTCGAATATGGGGAGCTGTAGATATGTGAAATAAATTATCCATTATTTGCTCCTTTCTTGCGATTATTAATCGCTCTTTTTATTTTTTTAAATGATTGCGTTAAATTTTGTTTAGCAGGACATGAATAAGTGCAGCAGCCACATTCCATACAATCCATACCATGTACTTTTATAAAATTTTCTTGATCATTAATTTTTGCATAGTGGTATAAAAGCTGAGGAACTAATCCAATAGGGCAAGCGCTTACACATCGACCGCAATGAATACAGGGAGTCGTGATGTTTTTTGAAACGATATCTTCGCTTAAGCAAACAAGAGCTGAAGAAGTTTTAGTAACAGGAATATCAAGATTGAATAAAGCTGTTCCCATCATTGGACCACCAGAAATGATTTTTTTTGGTAGTACTTTAAAACCACCACAAGCATCAATTAAAGTTTGATATTTTGTTCCTATTCTAACTTTAAAATTATTAGGTTCATTAATAGCATCACCTGTGACAGTGACTATTTTTTCAATTAAAGGAATATTAAGAGCTACTGCTTCATAAATAGCAATAACAGAAGCCACGTTATTAACAATACAGCCAACATCGGCAGGTAACATACCACTAGTAACTACTTGATTAGTTAAAACTTTGATTAATACCCGTTCACTTCCTTGTGGATATTTTGTTTGTAGTGGAGCTATTTCAATCTTAGCCTCATTTATAGTCGCTTTTTTTAAATGATTTAAAGCATCTGGTTTATTGTCTTCAATAGCAATAATTGCTTTAGCATTTTTAAATAATTGCAGTTGTATTTTTATGCCTGCAATCAGTTCATCACTTTTTTCTAACATTAAACGATAATCTGAGGTTAAATAGGGTTCACACTCAGCTCCATTGATTATAATATATTTAATAGAATCAGGATCTTTAGGAGTGTTTTTTACAGCACTAGGAAATCCAGCTCCTCCTAATCCTACGATTCCAGCTTGACTAATCAGCTCACGAATTTTTTCATCAGTATAATTTTGATAATCATTTATACTATTATATTCATTAACGGTTTGATATTGATGATCATTAGCTATAACAATACAATCAACATAAGCACCTGTTGCATCAAGGCGAGAATCAATAGCTTTTACAGTACCAGAAACTGAACTAATAACGTTAGCTGAAATCATTGCCTTTTTACATGCAATAATTTGTCCAGCTAGGACATGCTCTCCTTTACTCACAACTGGCTTGGCTGGAGCCCCAATATGTTGGGATAAAGGGAAAATTAATTCATCTCCAGGTAAAATGGTTTTAATTGAACAATTTTCGGAGATGAATTTATTATCATGGGGGTGAATTCCCCCTTTAAAACTAAATTTTTTCATTTTGTAATGACTCCTTTGAAGTTTATAAATTAATTATAGTATTTTTTGTCTAAATATGAAATAGAAAAATATTGAAAATAACAACAAAAAAGCAATAGTTTTAACTATTGCCTAAAGATGGAATTGAGTTTCATCTAAACGAAGTGCATATCCTTGTGGATGTTTACAAACTGGACACACAGAAACTGCTTCATTGCCTTCATAAATAAATCCACAATTTAAACACATCCATTTAATACTACTATTTTCTTTAAATAATTTACCACTAGTTAATAAATCGTGATATTTTTTAAACCGTTCATGATGATAATGTTCTATTTCACTAATCATGAAAAATGAGGTTGCTATTTCAATATAACCCTCTTCTTTAGCTTCTTCACCAAATTGTTTATAAATTGAAGTAGCTTCATCATATTCGTGTTTTGAAGCAGCTTCTAATAATGAACTTAAATCTTGCTGTAAATCAACAGGATAATTTGCCATCATTGAAACATTTTCATCTTTAAATACATCTTTTAAATAATTATAGAAAATTATAGCATGTTCCTTTTCTTGATTAGCAGTAAAATATAGCATATCTTGAAGAATTGCTAGACCACTATTTCCTGCTACTTTAGCAGCCATTTCATAACGCATTCGAGCTTGGCACTCACCAGCAAAAGCTCGAAGTAAATTTGTTTTTGTTTTTGCATCCATATAAATTACCTCCAGCCTTATTTTTAACAAAATAAAAGAAGATTAAACTCAATCTTCTAATATTTTAATTCTTTTGTTATTAGTTTATTTTATCTTTATTCATACCAGTTAATTCAAAATATTCATTCTTAACATTATTTAATAATTGCATAAAAGTCCAATTTACATTAGTTTGAGTTACTATTGCTTTTAGAGGAATAAAGGGAATATTAGCTTCTTTAAATATTTGTAATAAAATATCAATTTGTTTATCTTCAAATCCTGCCATTACTAACATATCATCATTAGGAATTGTAGTTAAAGCTTCAGTTCCTCTTTCAAATCCTTTTTCACCTAAAATATAACCAATCGGATTCATTAAATCACTTGATTTAACAATAATTATTTTAACATTTAATTTTTCTAAAATAGAAATAATTGCTTTACCAGCTTCACTTTTATCAATATTATACAACAATACAGTTTCTTGCATAAATTTGCCTCACTTTCCATTAATAGATTATCACATTTATTTTTGCCAATCAACTAACTTGCTAATTAAATAAACTAGGTACTATTATGTTACTACTTACAGTTTCTAAAAAATTAATAACATTTTTATCAGTAAATTAAATGTATAACATAATTTATGTTTAAGTGTGAATAGTAACATTATTGTTATAAATTATAATTTTATAACAATATTTTCATAGAATATTCGCATACGCATAAATGAAAAGTAATTTAATTGAAATAATTCGTGTGATTTGGCAGTTATTTTTGATATTTGATGTTGTATTAATTAAAGATAACAATATAAATAGAAATAAGAGTAGAATATAGTACTTGAAGTTACTATTCACAGTATAAGAAGAAAAAAGTTATTCACAAATTTTAAAAAGTAAAATACCTAATAATAGTAATATAAGAGCTGTTTATTATAACAGTTCTTTTTTGTGATATTTGTTTGACATAGGAACGATTGATGTTAGAATTAAAGATTAGCAAATTGATTATATATCAATGACAGCAGTTTAGGCTAAAAGTTTCAATTATTTGTACTTGAAAGAATGACAATAATTTATAATTATATAGAAGATGCTTAAGTCAAAAGGAAAAAAACTATTAACTCACTCTTGCATATTTTGGAGTATAATGCTTTTATATTACAACAATGATGTAAAGGGAAATATTGGATAAAGCCTACTATCTTTCAAGAAATATTTGTGCCACATAGCGAAGTGTGGGGAATGGAGAAAATTATGGAAAACAAAGTATTTAAATTAATTTTTGGTGGTATTGCAATTATAATAATTATCGTTATACTATTTTTTATTTTTCTAGTTCATAATGAAGTAGATTCAATAGTTGCTACTATCAAAGAAAATAATGATAATATTGAAATAACTTGTGATTGTATTGATAGTGCACAGAAATATTATTCACACTCAATTTTAAACGAAGATGGGATTATTTCTATTAAAATTAAAGTTTCTCCAGTTTTAGGTAAAAGTTGGCCACAAAAAATAATAATTGATGAAAAACATGAAGATATTAAAGCAATTGAAATAATTGATGGTTCAAATTCAAAAGTTATCTATCCATAATATAATAGACTAAATATATTTTATCTGAATTGGTTATTATATTTATAGTTAGTACTAAACTTTTAAATAGTGAAATTTAATTTTTTGAAAATGTATTGCAAAAGATTAGTTTTTATATATAGAAAATTTTTAATTATTTACATATTCTTGGATGAAAAAAATGAAATTCAAATAACAAAAATATTGACGTAAAGGAAAAAAAAGTGTATATTTAATAGGCAATGAATGATAGCAGCACATAGAGTTTTGAAACGAGCGTTTATAACTTATGTTTGTAGAGTAGCTAGCTGCAAAGTGAAATACTTAATATAAACACAATTCAAATAATCTATGCAATGTTATTGTTTTATGCAAATAAAACAATAAATGGAGGAAAAATATGTCACGTTATACTGGACCACAATGGAGAATTTCTCGTCGTTTAGGTTTTTCAACTTTAGAAAATGGTAAGGAATTAAATAGAAGAGCATATGCTCCTGGTCAACATGGTCAAAAAAGAAAAAAACAAACAGAATATGGATTACAATTAGCTGAAAAGCAAAAAGTAAGACATATGTATGGGGTTAATGAAAAACAATTCCATAACACATTTAAACAAGCAGGTAAAATGAGCGGGATTCATGGTTATAACTTTTTCTGCTTATTAGAACAAAGATTAGACAATGTAGTTTATAGATTGGGATTTGCACCTACAAGAAGAGCTGCAAGACAATTAGTAAACCATGGTCATTTCTTAGTAAATGGTGTTAAGACTGATATTCCATCATTCCGTGTTAAAGTTGGGGATGTTGTTGAAGTTAAAGAAAAATCTAAAAATTTAGCAATTATCAAATCTTCTTTAGAAAATAGAGTACATACTCCTGCATTCGTAGAAGTTGATGATACTAAATTAACTGGAAAATTAACTCGTTTACCAGAAAGATCTGAATTAAATCAAGAAATTAATGAATCATTAATCGTTGAATATTACAACCGTATGGGTTAGTAAATTAATTAAATTTAGGTATATCATAACTATATTGCAGCTATGGTATACCTTTTTTTGTTTTTAAAATATAATTGGTATAGTGATATTTAGCTATTAATAATAAAAGATCCTTCATATTATTATAAATATAATTAGTATGAGGAACCTTTTGGTGTATCTTAATAAATTAATTGTACTAAAATAATTATTCGTCATCAGGAGAAAAATTTTTTCATTTCCTAAATATAGCTGGAATTCACAAATTTATCAACAATTTCATCCATATTTCCTTTTTTCATAAAGCACTCTATTTTCTTCAAGAAACGAATCTGTAACATTTTCTTCCTTTTCAGTGTAAATACTAACACCATATTCGTTTTTGTTAAAAGCCTTATTGAGGTATGAACGAAGTTTAGGATAAGAAGTTGGTTCTCTTTCTTTGATGGTATTAACTACAATTAATAGTATTGATAGTGCAAAAATTATTGTAATAATGGCTCCTTTTGATATTTTCATTATTAGTTACCATCCTATAATTTAAAATTTGATATTTTATATTTAAATGATGATTAATAAAATAAAGAGTTCTTCAACATTAAGGTAGCAAGATAGTGTATAGATGTCAAGATGCATAGTTATTTAGTATAAAATATTAGATGAGTATCTCAGGTAATACAAAGTGATTAAGATAAAATTAAATTATGAAATCATTATCATAAGAAATCTATATTTTTTTAAGAGTTTGATTAAAATATCATGGACTATAAATAATTATTTGATATAATTAAGACAATATGGAGGTAAATATGACAGATAGTAGAATTTGTATTGCTTTAGATTTTAAAAGTAAAGTAGAAGTAAAAGAGTTTTTAGAAAAATTTAATGATGAAAAATTATATGTTAAAGTTGGAATGGAACTATTTTATGGTGAAGGAATTGAAATAGTTAAAATGATCAAAGAAATGGGTCATAATATTTTCTTGGATTTAAAATTACATGACATTCCTAATACAGTAAAGAGTGCAATGAAACAGTTAGCAAAATTAGATGTTGATATGATCAATGTTCATGCCTCTGGTAGTAAAGCGATGATGAAAGCTGCTCTTGAAGGATTAGAAGAGGGAAAAATTGGAGATAAAAGACCTTTATGTATTGCTGTAACATGTTTAACTTCACTTGATCAAGCGGTTTTAGATGATGAATTATTGATTCATGAACCATTAGAAGAAGTTGTTTTAAAATGGGCAAGTAACGCTAAAGATGCTGGATTAGATGGAGTTGTATGTTCTCCACTTGAATCAAAAATCATTCATGATAATTTAGGACAAGACTTCTTGACTGTAACACCAGGAATACGTTTGGCAGATGATAATGTAAATGATCAAAAACGAGTTACTACTCCAGCGATGGCTCGAGAACTAACATCAAGTTATATTGTTGTAGGAAGAACAATTACTGGTTCAAATGATCCATATACAACATATAAAAAGGTATATCAAGATTTTCAAGGATAAGGAGAAAGATGATGAAAGAATTAATTGCAAAAGATTTATTAGATATTCAAGCTGTTTTTTTAAGACCAAATGAACCATTTACATGGGCAAGTGGAATTAAATCACCAATCTATTGTGATAATCGTTTAACACTATCATATCCAAATGTTCGTAAAGATGTTGAAACTGGTTTAGCTAAGTTGGTTAAAGAAAGTTTTCCAGAAGCTGACTGTTTAATGGGAACAGCAACAGCAGGGATAGCTCATGCTGCTTTAGTTGCAGATATTTTGGAGTTACCAATGGGATATGTTCGTGGTGGCGCTAAAAGTCATGGTCGTAATAACCGAATAGAAGGTAAAGTAGAGCCAGGAATGAAAGTGGTAGTAGTAGAGGATTTGATTTCAACAGGAGGAAGTTCTTTAGAATGTGTTGAAGCTTTAAGGGAAGCTGGTTGTGAAGTAATTGGATTAATTGCTATCTTTACATATGGTCTACCTAAAGCAACTGTTAATTTTGAAGGGGCTGATTGTAAGTTTGCGACTTTAACTGATTATGATACTTTAATTCAAGTGGCTAAAGAAAATAATTATATTAAAGAAGAGGATATGGAAAAACTAAAGGCTTGGAAAAAAGATCCAAGTGATGAATCTTGGATGACTAAGTAATAGATATTGAGCTGAGTAATCAGCTCTTTTTTTAAGCAAAAATTATTAAAAACATTGAGAATACGACATAAATTAGAGATAATTGATAAAAAATATAGATATTTTAATTGCAATATGATTGTGGTATAATTATAATGCTATTGTTGTAAATAAAAGTAGCTTTGGAGGTAGAAAATGCTAAAAAGTATTAAATATGTTCTAAAAGAGAATTTTTCTAATCTATTTAGAATATATTCAATTTCTAAATATGAATTATTATCTGATATGCGTGATTCACGATTAGGAATCTTTTGGAATTTTGCAAATCCAGCAATTCAAATTTTAACATATTATTTTGTTTTTGGGGTTGTTATGGATCGTAAAGCAGTTAATGGAATACCATTTATTCAATGGATGTTAGCAGGGATGGTGGTTTGGTTTTTTATTAATCCATGTATTACACAAGGAGCTAATGCCATTTTTTCGAAAACTAGTGTAATTACAAAAATGAAATTTCCTGTTAGTGTCTTGCCAGCTACTGTAGTTTTAAAAGAGTTGTTTAATCATGTTTGTATTTTATTGTTGATGATTATTTTTTACTGCACTCAAGGTGTTTATCCTGCGATTGAGTGGCTGGGAATAATTTATTATTGTTTTGCTGCCTGTTGTTTTGCAGTAAGTTTAGCGATGATAACATCAGTATTAAATATGATTGCTCGAGATACTCGAAAGTTGATTTTAGCATGTATGCGATTGATTTTGTATTTAACACCAATTTTATGGCCGATTTCAACGCTAGCTAAAGATGGGGCATTTTTTACTTTTATTCGTTTTATTATGAAAGTTAATCCTATTTATTATATTGTTTGTGGATATCGTGACTGCTTTTTATATCATTATGGATTTATGCATTATTGGAAACAAATGTTAGCATTTTGGGGAATAACAGGAGTGTTGTTTGTTGTTGGATGTTATATGATGTATAAATTTAAACATAAATTTATTGATATGATCTAGGTGGTAAAGATGGAAAATTATGCTATTAAATTTGAAAATGTTTCAAAAATATATAAACTAAAAAAGAAAAATGATGGTAAAAATAAAAGTAGTGTAACAAAAAGGTTTTATGCTTTAAAAGACATTAGTTTTGAAATTCCTAAGGGTGAGGTTGTTGGAATATTAGGTACTAATGGTTCAGGAAAGTCTACTTTATCACTTATTTTAGCAGGGATTAGTGAGATAGATGAAGGAACTATGTTTGTTAATGGAGAACAGTCATTAGTAGCTATTAATACAGGATTAAATAAACAATTAACAGGTTTAGAAAATATTAATGTTAAAGGTGCTTTGTTGGGCTTATCAAAAAAGCGGATTCAGGAAATTGTTGATGGGGTAATTGAGTTTGCTGAACTAGGAGACTTTTTATATCAGCCAGTTAAAAAGTATTCTAGTGGGATGAAGTCACGTTTAGGTTTTTCCATTTCTCTTTATTTAAATCCAGATATTATTATTGTTGATGAGGCTTTATCAGTAGGGGATAAAGGTTTTGCTCAAAAATGTCTTAATAAGATGAATGAATTGAAAGATGAAGGCAAAACAATTATTTTTATTTCACATTCATTACCACAAGTGCGTAAATTTTGTCAGACTGCTATGTGGATTGAAGGTGGGATGTTAAAAGAATATGGGGATGTTAATGAGGTATGTGATCACTATGGTGAATATGTAGATTACTATAATAGTCTTTCAGGTAAAGAGAAGACAAAGATTAGGGAACGGAAGTTTGAAAAAAGAATTGTTCAAAATCCTCAAATTGGTTTTTGGGAAAAAGTAATAGATCGCATAAAAGGATAGGTGAAATTAATGAAGAAGGTTATTACATATGGAACATTTGACTTATTTCATGTAGGTCATTTGAATATTATTAAAAGAGCAAAAGCATTGGGTGACTATTTAATTGTTGCGGTTAGTAGTGATGCCTTTAATGCTCAAAAAGGTAAAAAAGCGTATCATAGTGATCAAGATCGTAAAATGATTCTTGAAGCTATTAAATATGTTGATGAAGTAATTTTTGAAGAGTCATGGGATCAAAAGATTAAAGATGTAAGAGAGCATGATATTGATGTTTTTGTTATGGGCGATGATTGGGAAGGTAAATTTGATTTTCTAAAAGATTATTGTGAAGTAGTGTATTTACCACGTACAGAGGGTATTTCAACTACAAAAATTAAAGACGATTTACATAATTAAATGAAACTTAGTATAATAATCCCTTATGATCGCTATAAAAATTATTTACATGACTGTTTAGAAAGTATTAGTCAGCAGCAAATAACGGACTATGAAACTTTATTGGTCGTTAATGATGAAAATGATCTTGATGAAGATTTAAAAGCATATGATATAAATATGAAAGTAATTTCAGCAGGATTAAATTCTAATGTTGCTAAAAAGAGAAATATTGGAATTAATAATGCAAGAGGTGAATATATATATTTTATTGATTGTGATGATTATTTAATGAATTATACTTTGCCTTTATTAATTGAAAAAGCAGACCAGGAAAATTTAGATTTAGTTACAGGGATACGGAAATTCACATGGTTTAAAAAGAAAGTATTTGAAACTATGGGTGATGAAAAAAACGATGAATTAAATTTAAAGGACAAAGATCATGATCGTGATAATAAGTTTATCAATAAAATTTATGATGAAAACAATTTTGATGAATATAAAACTGATATATTAATTAGAACTCGTCATGCACTTAGAAATATTTCAGTTTTAAACATTTTAATTAGAAGTAAGCTGATAAAAGAACATGAGATTAGATTTAATGAAGAATTCTTTTATTATACTGATGCACCATTTGTAGTTCAATTATTAAATTATGCAAAGAGTTTTGATCGTATAGATGAAGCTGTTTTTGTAAAAAGGAAACACAATGATCCAATCAATAGTCCTGCGTTGTCACAAATAAAAGATCCTGATAATAAGTTTAACGAATTTATTAAGGCACATAATTATTGTACAATGTTAGTAGCACCAGATAGTTATATCCGTTATTATTTGGATGCTAAGATGGTTTCTTATTATACTAAATTTTTTGTTAAAAAACTTCGTCGCAGTAAGGATGATATTTGGCGTGAAGAACGTTTTAAAGTAATGTCTAATGTACTTCAAAATATTCGACCTGAATTATTAAATAAAAGTTCACGTTATAGATGCAAGTTAATTAAAGCAGCAATTAATAATGATATCGAATTAGCTAAAAAAACTGTTAGTCGACATTTAGCAAAAATAAAATTAAAAAAGATTTTAAAGAATAAAAACGAGATGAATAAATATTTATATCGTCATAGATATATAAATGAGCCTATTAAAGAAAATACGATCATGTTTGAAACTTTTATGGGTAAAAGTTATGCTGATTCACCAAAGTATATTTATGAATATTTAGCTAAAAATTATCCTGATAAATATCAGTTTATATGGGTTTTAAATGACCCAAAAGAAAAACTGCCATATGGCGGAATCGTTGTTAAAAGATTTACTCGTAAGTATGCTTATTATTTAGCTAGATCAAAATATTTTGTTTTCAATGTTCGCCAGCCGTTATGGTTTAGAAAACGTGAAGGACAGATTTTTCTAGAAACATGGCATGGAACACCATTAAAGCGCTTAGCATTTGATCAAGAAGAAGTTACAGCTGCTTCACCAACATATAAAGCCCAGTTTTATCGTCAAAAGCAGGAATGGGATTACTTGATTGCACCTAATAAGTTTTCAAGTGATATTTTTAAAAGTTGTTTTATGTATGATGGAAATATGTTAGAAACAGGGTATCCACGAAATGATTTATTATCTGCTTCTAATCGTGATGAAATTGCAATTAAATTGAAGCAAAGATTAAATATTCCATTAGATAAAAAAACAATCTTATATGCACCAACCTGGCGTGATGATGAGTATTATGGTAATGGTAAATATAAATTTAAATTAAAATTAGATCTTGAACTTTTAAAAAGAGAACTAGGTGAAGAGTATATTGTTTTATTAAGAACACATCACTATATTGCAGATGCATTGGATGTTACGGGATTAGAAGATTTTGCATATAATTTAAGTAAATATGATGATATTACTGAAATATATTTAATTAGTGATATTTGTATCACTGATTATTCAAGTGTTTTCTTTGATTTTGCGAATCTAAAAAGGCCAATGTTATTTTATACCTATGATCTTGATAAATACCGAGATGTTCTAAGAGGTTTTTATATTGATATGGAAACGGAACTACCAGGACCTTTGGTTTATACGACTGAAGAAGTTATTGATAAGATTAAAAATCTTGATTTATTAAATGAGCAATACCAAGAACGTTATGAACAATTTTATCAAAGATTTTGTTCATGGGAAGATGGTAATGCTTCAAAACGTGTTATTGAAAAAGTGTTTAAATAAGGGGTTCATCCCTTTATTTTTATAAGGGGGGTTAAACAGTGAAATTGATTAAAAAGTTTTTAGGAAAACTAATTAGATTTCTATATCGTTTAGTATATCGTTTTATTCCTTGTCAAAAAGAAACAATCTTATTTATTTCTTTTCATGGTCGAGGTTATTCTGATAATCCTATGGCATTACACCAGTATATAACAACACACTCTAGATATCATAATTATCGTTGTATTTATGCAATTAAGAATTATAAACAGAAAAATTTAAAGATTGATAATGCTAAGATTATTGAGTATTTTAGTATTCCTTATTTTTTTTATTTAGCTAGATCCAAGTATTGGATTTCTAACTGTAAATTACCTAAATATGTTTTAAAAAAACCAACTCAAGTTTATCTACAAACATGGCATGGAACACCATTAAAAAAATTAGCTCATGATATTGAAGTACCTGATGGAACTACTTTTTATCGTAGTGGAATGTCAATTGAAGAAATGCGTTCAACCTATGATAATGATGTTAGTAAATATAATTATATGATTTCACCAAGTAGTTTTACAACTGAAGTGTTTCAAAGTGCTTTTGCTATTAATAAAGACCGTTTGATTGAAACAGGATATCCACGTAATGATATTTTATCTAATTATCAAGATGAAGACATTGATAGAATCAAAGCAGAACTTAAATTACCTAAAGATAAAAAAATTATTTTATACGCTCCTACCTGGCGTGATAATTCATTTAATTTGAAGGGTTATACATTTAAATTAGAAGTTGATTTTAAAAAATGGCAAAATGAGCTAGGTGATGAATATATTGTGCTTTTTAAACCGCATTATTTAATAATTAATGATTTTGATTTAGAAAGTGTAAAGGATTTTGTATATTTTATTGATCCTAAAGAAGATATCAGCAGACTATATTTAATTGGGGATATTTTGATAACTGATTACTCTAGTGTGTTTTTTGACTATGCAATATTAAAAAGACCAATATATTTTTATATGTATGATTTAGAAAGTTATCGTGATGAACTAAGAGGTTTTTATTTGGATGTATATAAAGATTTACCAGGACAAATAATTGAAGATGAAAATTTATTGCTTGAAGAAATTAAACAAAATAATTTTGATTATGATAAATTAGAATCATTTAATCTTCGTTTTAATAATCATGAAGATGGTAGGGCAAGTAAGAGAGTTTTAGAAATATTATTGAAGTAGGTGAGATAATGGGGTTAAAGAAAATAGTCATTAATCTTATTTTAAGATTTGTAAATGTCTTTGTACGTTTCTATTCAATAAAGAGTAATCAAGTTGCATTTGTTTCTTTAGAATCAAATCGATTAGAAAGTGATTTGAAATTAATTTATGATGAGCTAAATAAGGATGGAAATTACACTTTAAAAACTGTATTGATAAATTATAATAAAAAAAGTTTACTTAATAATTTTTTATATATGCTTAATTGTATTAAACAAATTTATATTATTAATACCTCAAAAATAGTTTTAATAACTGATAATAACTATGTCATTAGTAATTTTAAACGTGATGGAGTAAAAGTAATTCAGGTTTGGCATGCAACTGGAGCAATTAAAAAGTTTGGTAATGCGATTAAAAGAGAATATTCAATTAAAAATTATGATTATGTTCTAGCAAATAGTGATTATTGGAAGGAACCTTATCAAGAGGCTTTTAATGTTTCTAAAGATAATGTGATTATCACAGGAATGCCACGAGTAGATCATTTAGTTGATCATGATTATTTAATAAAAACTAAAACAAGGCTGCAAGATAAATACCCAGTTCTAAAAAATAAAAAAGTTATTTTATATGCTCCGACATTTAGAGGAAATATTTATCAAGGTTTTAAAAGTATTGGTTTTAATGGGAAAAAACTGCTTGATAGTTTAGGTGAAGATTATGTTTTAATATATAAATTTCATCCACTATTATTAAATGATTCAATAGTTGATTGTGATCGGATTTTAAATTTAAATAATGAGGATACTCATGACTTATTTACTGTTAGTGATATGTTAGTGTCTGATTTTTCATCCATTATTTTTGATTATGCTTTTTTAAATAAACCATTATATTTTTTTGTTCCTGATTTAGATGAATATTTAGAAACATTGGGATGTTTTGTAGATTATCGTGAAATTATGCCAGGTGCAATATGTTTAGATGAAGAAGAATTATCAAAAGCAATTTTAAAAAATAAAAAATATGATATTAATAGTTTTTTACAAACTTTTTTTAAATACCAGGATGGTAATAACACTAAAAGAGTTATTGAATTTATTAAAAGTTTTAACAAGCATCAAGAATAATCTTGATGTTTTTGTATTATTTTAATATATTTGCCTAGAAATAAGATAACAGCTTGAATAGGTTAAAGTAGGAGGGATGTACATGTACGAAGATTACATGGATAATTTATTTGATCGCCGCCCTATGCCAGTTGTAGCGCCTAAGGTTGGAGATATATTCTTATATACGGTAAATCGTGGGGATAACGTATATGCAATAGCAAGAAGATTTAATACACGAGTGGATTATATTAAAAATATGAATGAATTGGATAATCGAATGATGATTTATCCAGGACAGCAATTATTGATTCCAGTACTATTTGAAAAAATACCCCCAGTAAAACCACACCCTTTACCACAGCCAGTACCACGGCCACAACCTCGGCAGTCATATGAACTATATTTTTAAAATAACTAGATTTTTTAGATGAAAGAGTTTATTATATTGTTAAATATGTACAAGGAGAAAGATATGAAATTGCATGCAGGAAGTAAGCGTAATTTAACATTGGTAATGGACTTATATGAATTAACAATGTCATATAATTATTTTAAGCAAGGGAATAAAGATCAATATGTTTATTTTGACATGTATTATCGTAAAAATCCTGATAATGGAGGATACTCTATTTTTGCAGGATTACAGCAGTTGATTGAATGTATTGATCATTTGCATTTTAGTGAGGGAGATATTGAATATCTCCGCTCACTAAACAAATTTGATGAAGAGTTTTTTGATTATTTAAGAGATTTTCATTTTACTGGTTCAATTTATTCAGTTAAAGAAGGAACGCCAGTGTTTCCTAATGAACCTTTAATTACAGTACGAGCGAAGTTTATTGAAGCTCAGTTAATTGAAACATTATTATTAGTTACAGTAAATCATCAGTCATTGATTGCTACTAAAGCTAATCGAATAGTAAAAGAAGCTAAAGGACGGCCAGTTTTGGAGTTTGGGGCTAGAAGAGCTCAAGGTTATGATAGCGCTACATATGGAGCACGAGCAGCTTATATTGGGGGGGTTACAGGAACTGCTACTGTATCAGCAGGGATGATGTTTAATATTCCAGTAGTAGGAACAATGGCACATTCATTTGTACAGTCATTTGATAGTGAGTATGAAGCGTTTAAGGCTTATGCTCTTACTTATCCTGATGATTGTGTTTTGTTAGTTGATACATATGATACTTTAAAGAGTGGTGTGCCTAATGCTATTAGAATCGCTCAAGAGATATTAGCACCATTAGGTAAAAAATTAAAAGGAATTCGTTTAGATAGTGGAGATATCGCTTATTTATCAAAAAGAGCCAGAGTCATGTTAGATGTTGCAGGTTTACTTGATACTCAGATTACAGCATCTAATTCTTTAGATGAATATTTGATTCGTTCTTTGTTAGATCAAGGGGCAAAGCTAGATTCTTTTGGTGTTGGTGAAAATTTAATCGTTTCTAAAAATGCTCCAGTTTTTGGTGGGGTATACAAACTAGTTGCAATTGAAAAAAATAATAAGATTATTCCTAAAATCAAGATATCAGAAAATACTGAAAAAATAACTAATCCTGGATATAAAAAAGTTTATCGTATCTTTGAAAACGAAACAGGTAAAGCAATTGGTGATGTAATTGCATTTCATGATGAAAAAATCTCTAGTGATCATGATTTAACTATTTATCATCAATCTAATATTTGGAAATTTAAAACACTTTTAGCAAATACTTATACTATTGAAGAATTACAAGTACCAATTTTTATTGATGGTAAAAAAGTGTATCCAGATTTGACAGTTGATGAAATTCGTGAATATTCAAAACAAGAAAAAAAACGTATTTGGGATGAAGTATTTCGTTTAGAATATCCTCATGATTATTATGTTGATTTAACGAAAGAATTATTGGATTACAAAATTAAGATGTTGGAAGAAAAAAGAAAGTAGTAAGTTGAGGGTGTAAAAATGTCAAGATTTGATCGTAAAGTTGAAAGACAAAAAAGTGAGTTTATATTTTCTAAGAAAGTAATACCAGAAAAAACTAAAGGGGAAATGATTAAGGAGAATTTTAGTTTTAAATGGATAAAGATAAATTTTAAAACAGTTATTTATTTGATTATTGATTTTATATTTGTAAGTATTGTTTTTATTCCTTTTTTAATGCAGTTTTATAATGCTAAATTATCATTTATTCTTGGACATGCTTTATTGACTGGTTTTTTAGTAGTATTAACGTTTTATTTTATTGATAAAGAGAAACCTTTATTATTTGAGTTATTAGTTAGGTATTGTTTTATGGCAGTGATATTAGCGATAACTTCATTCATTGCAGGGTTATTAGTATAAAGGTGCAATTATGATAATAACAGTAGTTGGTCTTGGTGTAGTGGGTGGAAGCTTTGTTAAAGCTTTAAAAGGACATGAACATCAGGTATATGGAATTGATATTGATGAAAATACGTTAAAAAGAGCTGAAGATGAAGGTTGTATTATAAAGGGTTACCAGGATGGTAGAGAAATTATATCTAAGTCAGATTTAACGATTATATGTTTGTATCCTTCATTGGTCTTAGATTTTATTAAAAATAATCAATTTAAAAAAGGTAGTATTATAACTGATGCAGTAGGAATTAAATCATACTTTTTACAGGAGGCAATGAATATAATTGATTCAGATGTTGAGTTTGTAAGTGGCCATCCAATGGCTGGAAGAGAGAAAAAAGGTTTTGAATATGCTAGTAAGGATGTATTTAAAAATGCGAATTATATATTAATCGAACATCCTGTTAACAAAAAAGAATGTATTGAATTTATGGAGAAATTTGTAGGAACTCTAGGATTTAAAAGTGTTAAAATTATGTCACCACAGACTCATGATGAGATAATTTCTTTTACTTCACAGCTTCCACATGCAATTGCTGTAGCTTTGATAAATAGTGATAATGAAAAATATGATACTGGAAAATATATTGGTGATTCTTATCGTGATTTAACAAGAATTGCTAATATTAATGAAGCTTTGTGGTCAGAGTTATTTTTAAGGAATCGTGAAAATTTATTAAAATCTATTGAGGCTTTTGAATTACAGCTGGATTTAATTAAACAGGGATTAGTTGAAAATGATGAGCAGATATTAAAAAAGTTATTTATAAATTCTTCAAAAAGAAGAGAAAATTTAGAGAAGTAACAGGTTAAAACCTGTTATTTTTTTACTGCTGTGTATAATATATTAAACAAATTGTTAAATATTGTTGCATTATAGCTAAGATTAGTTATAATTAGTATGTCGAAAATAGGGAGGTGTCTTTATGAATATTGGTAGCAAGATAAAAAGATTACGCCAAGCTAATGGACTTACTTTAGAGGAACTGGCAAATCGTAGTGAATTAACGAAAGGATTTTTATCACAATTAGAACGTGATTTAACATCACCTTCAGTTGCAACTTTAGAAGATATTTTAGAAGCTTTGGGGACTAATTTACAAGAGTTTTTTAGTGAAAAACCTGCAGAACAAATTGTTTTTAAAAAAGATGATTTTTTTATTAATGAACAGGATGATTATATTATTTCATATATAATTCCTAATGCTCAAAAAAATGAGATGGAACCAATTTTAATTGAGTTAGATAAACAAAAGCAATCAATGATTATTGATCCTCATGAAGGTCAGGAGTTTGGATATGTCGTTCAGGGGAAAATTAAATTAATTTATGGGGATAATGAATTTATTTTAAAAAAGGGAGAGACTTTTTATTTAAAAGGGTTGGTATCACATTATATAGTTAACCCAAGTGAAACTAGGGCCAAGGTAATTTGGGTATCAACACCACCGTTATTTTAAAGGAGATATTATGGCAAAGTTAATAGAATTAGATAATTTAACAAAAGAATATAATGGGCAAGTGGTTTTAAAAGGAATTCATCTTGATATTAATGAAAAAGAATTTGTTACTTTACTGGGACCAAGTGGTTGTGGTAAAACTACAACTTTAAGGATCATGGGCGGTTTTGAAGAAGCTAATGGTGGAACTGTTTTATTTGACGGTCAAGATATAAGTAAACTCCCACCCTATAAAAGAGAATTAAATACAGTATTTCAAAAATATGCTTTATTCCCACATATGGATGTTTTTGATAATATTGCATTTGGTTTGAAAATAAAAAAGATGGATAAAGATACAATCGAGTATAAAGTAAATCGTATTTTGGAATTGGTTGGTTTATCAGGTTTTGGTTCAAGAAATATTAATCAGTTATCTGGAGGACAACAACAGCGAGTAGCCATTGCAAGGGCTCTAGTCAATGAACCTAAAGTTTTATTACTTGATGAACCATTAGGTGCACTTGATTTAAAGTTACGTAAAACAATGCAGATTGAACTTAAAAACATTCAACAAGAAGTAGGAATAACTTTTGTATATGTAACTCATGATCAAGAAGAAGCACTTACAATGTCTGATACGATTGTAGTTATGAATGAGGGACAGATTCAACAGATTGGGACACCAACTGATATTTATAATGAACCAGAAAATCGTTTTGTGGCACAGTTTATTGGTGAGTCTAATATTATTGAGGGTGTTTTTGTTCAGGATTATTTGGTTGAATTTGATGGTCAAAAGTTTGAATGTGTTGATAAAGGATTCGATGATGGTCAAGAAGTAGATATTGTATTAAGACCAGAAGATTTAGATATTGTAGAAGTAGATAAAGGTAAGATTGAAGGAGTAGTAACTTCAATTGTATTTAAAGGTGTTCACTATGAAATAATGGTAGAAACAAAAAATCGTGATTATAAAGTACATACAACAGATATTAGTGAAGTGGGTAAAAAAGTTAATTTAGATTTCTGGCCTGAAGATATTCATGTCATGGATAAAATGGGTAGCTATTAATGAAACATTTTCGTAAATTAGTAGGTCCTTATTGTTTTTGGTTGTTTGTCTTAACTGTTTTACCAATGTTTTTAATCATGATCTATGCTTTTATTCAAAAAGGCAATGCAATAACTACATTTAGTTTTACACTAGATAATTTTTCTAAATTTTTTGATCCAATCTTTGTATCAGTGTTAATTAAATCATTTGTATTAGGAATTATTACAACAATATTATGTTTGGCAATTGGTTATCCTGTTGCATATGCAATTTCTAAATGTAAAGAAAAAACACAAACTTTACTTATTTTATTAATTACTTTTCCAACTTGGATCAATATGTTGATGCGTACCTATGCCTGGATAAACATTTTAAGTAGTAAAGGGATTGTTAGCAATATGTTCCAATTTCTAGGATTTGGAGAAATAAGCCTTTTATATACTGATTTTGCAGTAATATTAGGAATGGTATATGATTTTTTACCATTTATGATTTTACCGATTCATACTTCATTAACGAAGATGGATAAATCTTTAGTTGAAGCGAGTAATGATTTGGGTGCTAATCCAGTAACTACTTTTTGGAAAATTACGTTTAGGCTATCATTAGGCGGCGTACTTACAGGTATTACAATGGTTTTTTTACCAGCGATTTCATCTTTCGTAATTCCTAAATTATTAGGTGGCGGTCAATATTCACTAATTGGTAATTTTATTGAACAACAGTTTATTAATGTTGGTGATTGGCATTTTGGTAGTGCTGTATCCTTGATTTTAGCAATTTTGGTTATTGTTTTCATGGGGCTTATAAATCGAGTAGAAAAATATGCAGGTTATCAGGAGGAGTCAAAACGTGAAAAAACTAAAAAACTTTAATTTTAATAGTAGTTTATGGATTGGTTTTGCTCTTGCTTTTCTTTATCTTCCGCTTGTAGTTATGGCTATTTTTTCATTTAATGATTCAAAGTCATTATCTAGCTGGAGTGGTTTTTCATTAAGATGGTATCAGGAATTGTTTGTTAATCAACAAATGATCGATGCAATTGTGGTATCAGTTAGTATTGCAATTTTATCAACTGTGATATCAACAATATTAGGAACAATTACGGCAATTGGTATTTCAAAATCAAAACCGATTTTAAGAAAAATTGTTTTACAAGTAAATAATCTTCCAATTATGAATCCTGATATTGTAACTGGGATAGCATTAATGTTATTATTTTCATTTGTTAAAATGGAAAAAGGGTATTTGACAATGCTGTTAGCCCACATTGCTTTTTGTACACCGTTTGTAATTACTAATGTTTTACCCAAAGTTAGACAGTTAGATGCAAATTTGGCTGATGCTGCTATGGATTTGGGAGCAACTCCGTTTCAGGCTTTGACAAAAGTAATTATCCCCCAAATTAAACCAGGGATTATTTCAGGAGCATTATTGGCATTTACGATGTCATTTGATGATTTCATTATCTCTTATTTTGTTAGTGGTAATGGAATCGAAAATATTTCGATTATAATTTATAATATGTCGAAACGAACTAATCCAAGTATTTATGCTTTAGCCACAATTATTTTAGTTGTTGTATTAGTATTTGTCATTTTAGGAACAGTAATTCCGAAGTTTTTTCCTAAAGCAACTAATAAAGTGATGAGTAGTAAAGTAGTAAAAGTTGTTTTGGCGGGATGTTTATTATTATCAGTAGGATGGTCAATTTCTACTGGTGTTAGTAAGAAAACTTTAAGAGTTTATAACTGGGGAGAGTATATAGATAAATCAGTTATAAGTAAGTTTGAAGAGAAATATGATTGTAGAATTATTTATGAAACTTTTGATTCTAATGAGATAATGTACACAAAATATATGAGTGGTAATAGTTATGATATTATGGTGCCTTCAGAGTATATGATTGAAAGAATGATTAAAGAAGATTTGTTACAACCAATTGATAAGGCATTGGTTCCTAATCTTAAGAATATCAATAAAGGGATTTTAGGACAATCTTTTGATCCAGGTAATAATTATTGGGTTCCTTACTTTTGTGGTAATGTAGGAATATTATATGATAAAAAAATTGTTGATAAAGAAGATCTTGAAGAAGGATGGAATATACTTCGTAATCCTAAATATCGTGGACAAATCTATATGTATGATTCAGAACGAGATAGTTTTATGGTAGCTTTAAAAGCTTTAGGATATTCAATGAATACAACTGTTGAAAAAGAAATTAGTGAAGCTTATCAGTGGTTGATTGATCAACGTAGTGAAATGGATCCAGTATATGTTGGAGATGAATCTATTGATACTATGATTAGTGGAGTTAAAGCTATGGCAATTATGTATTCTGGAGATGCTACTACAGTAATGTCAGAAAATCCTAATATGGGATATTATCTGCCTGAAGAAGGAACTAATGTTTGGTTTGATGGATTTGTTATATCAAAAGAATGTAAACAAACAAAGCTGGCAAATCAGTTTATTAATTTTATGGTATCTAATCAAAATGCGTATAAGAATACTGTTGAAGTAGGTTATTTAACAGCTAATGTAAATGCTGCTAAAAAAGCAGCTGATGATACTTATAAGGGGATAAGTGCATATGAAATTAGAACTGCCCAAAAAGATGAAGTATTTTCATATCAAAGTAATGAAGTAAAAGAAATGTATAATTCACGCTGGACTAAGGTGAAAGCTAAATAATTTGAGACTGTTAGTAAAAATGCTAACAGTTTTTTTATAAAAAAATCATGTTATAATCAATGATTTTTAATTTGAAGTAAGAAAATGATTATTTTTTTGTTAAAAATGCTTGCAAAATTTTCTTATCTGGTATATTATATAAAGGCAGTCCGGTGAGTCATAGGACTGAAGATACAATTGAATGGTTCCATGGCCAAGTTGGTAAGGCAACAGACTGCAACTCTGTTATCATCGGTTCGAGTCCGGTTGGAACCTCCATATGTGCCCAGGTGGCGAAACTGGTAGACGCACAGGACTTAAAATCCTGCGGACCTTAAAATCCGTGCCGGTTCGATTCCGGCCCTGGGCACCATTTTCGCGGGTGTAGTTCAATGGTAGAACTTCAGCCTTCCAAGCTGACTACGTGGGTTCGATTCCCATCACCCGCTCCATTTTTTTAAATAAAATTATTAAGCGACACTAAAAATATTAGTGTCGTTTTTTATATTTGTTTTTAATCTATAAAATATCATTATTTATAACCATATTACTATTGAATACATTAACATTTTAAAACAATAGAAAATACCCAGTTATTTTAGTTATTCATTATAACCATACAATTTTTGGAACATTTCTATATCTACTCAACATTTCATAAGCTTGTATAAGATTTGTTTTTTCATTATCAATATTTTAATATATACCAAGTAATTTCTTTTTTACCTTATTTTCATTACAATCTCGTTTTTGATAGTCGAAAAGTAAAAAACATAGTTCCAGACTATCCACATCCTCGGATTATCCAAACTGCTTATAGCAATTTACATCCTATAAACATTTCAATCTTTCAGTATTTTCTCCCCACTATAACTTTATCTGAGTTTTTATGTTATGGTAAATCTTTTTCGACTGTGGGTACTATTACTGATTGTAAAGTTTATTAAATTTTCTCATACATGAAATCTCCAGGATAATTCATGAACACTATTTCTTTCACAATGCCCTTGTTGGTTTTATGTTTACCTTTTGGACTTTAAGCTTTATATCAACTTTAATAGCAACACATTTCTTATTACCATTAGTTTCAACCAAATTCTTAATAATCAAATATTTATTTTCTTCATTCATTCTTAAATCGACCTTTTTTTCTCATAGAACAACCTCCAAATAAAAAACTAGGCTATATCATAACATGAATTTTCTGATTGTTTTTGTTTATAAAATTTGACAATTTTGATGTACACGTTACAATAATAATAAAAAGCGCTTTCTTATCAGGTTGTAACTTAGTGATTTAAAAATTCAACATATGCTATGATGAGTATAAAACCAATACATACTTCATATGAAGAATATCATATATTTTAAATATGGCTTAAAAAACAAATTTATTTGATTGTAATTGTGTAAAAAAACATTAGCTTCATACTACCCATATATTGTTAAAGAATGCCAAGACATGGTTCCACATAGTATAAAATATATAATAAATATATCAATTATTATTTCAACAATTAATAAGATATATTAAATACTACAAAAAATATATAAGAAAGGTTTAACTTGATGAAAAAGTTTTTTATAAGTATTACAGTAATATTTTTAACAATTGGGATATTTTCTACCACTTCAATTGTTAAAGCAGATGATGAAGTTTCTCAGTTATTCAAAGATTTTATTGATGAATGTTTTAATGATAGAGATAATGTAACAGTGTATTTAGGCTCAAAAGATGTAACAGATGATTTTTTTAATAAATATTACAATATGTATTCTAAGGGAGAATTATTAGCAATCAATAATGCTATAGAGTTTTTTAACTATGATATTACACATGAAATTGACACACTTATTCCTAGCACAAAAGCAAGTACAACTAGGTCTAAGACATTCAAATCATATGAAACAAAAACTGTTAATGGTAATAAAAAAGAATGGACTACAATGCTTTATTGCAAATTTACATATAACTCTAGCACTAGAAACATTACTTCAATTTCTAATCCCCAACTAAATGTAGATTTTGGTGAATGGGGAAATGCTTTCACCCCTAGATTCCTTAATGTATCAACAGGCAAAGAACAGATAGGCAGATTATCAGTAAAATATACATGTTCAAATGATGTAGAAGCAACTTATGATCCTCCATTCTTACCTGCATCTACATGGGATTTTGGCAATTGTAGTCACTCATATACATTAAGTGCATAAAATGATGAAAAAAGATTCTTCAATTAAATTTAGTATATTAAATATTACTGGATTAATATTATTTCAAATAGTGCATATTCTCCTTGAAATAAAGAAAGCAAGTATTGTAAATACAGAAAAATTAACACAAAATCAAATTATGTATCAAATGAGATACAGTAATATACAAAATAATCTTAGTTACATCACATCTATATTTATATTTTTTATTGTAATAGTTTTATTTCTTTCAATTAAAAATAAAAAAATACATAATGTTTTAATTATAATATCAATGGGGTTTACCTATATCTTCGATTTAAATATTGGTAATGTTTTTGAAAATATTGCTGGATTACCTGTTTTATTAGTATTCTTAATAATTATTTATCTATATAGAAAATTTAATTATAAAAAAACTAATTTAAATTGATTATTAAGGATATCTTAAACATCAATTCTTCAATAACCAAATAATTTAAGAGATAATCTAAAATCAATGAATAACTAGCTTAAAAAGGAACAATCAAAAAGTGGTTGTTCCTTTATTTGAATAAATACTACTTATAAACGTACTTATGTGCTTTTTTTCATTATAACCATGCAATTTTAGGAATATATGTGTATCTACTTAACATTTCATAAGCTTGAATAAGATTTACTTTTTCATTATCAACATTTTGATATATATTAAGAAGTCTCTTTTTTACTTGACTATCATTACAATCATCATTAATTGCAAGTTGCATAAATTGACCTGGAAACAATAAGCGAGCATATAAATAAATTAATTCATCAGTTGATAAATTTATATAATTTATATATTCTTCTAACTCATTAATAGAAATTAAATTATTTTTATATCCTGTTGCTAGATCCTTAACCCTTGAAGCAACTAGAAAATTACTAGGACAACATAGAACTTCATAACTATCATTCATATAAAAGTGTTCTATTCCAGCAGGTATTTCTTTTGATTTAATTTGATTTAAAACACTGATTGCACATTCACCTAAACCTTGATAATAATATGATAAAACTACAAAATGTTCAAAATGACTGATTCTAGAAGCATAGTTACCAATTTTACATTTTGCTTCATCAAGAATCTTACACCAGCTTTCTTTAATTTTTATTATTTCAACTGTTGATTGAATCGGTATCATTGATTGACGAATAAATATATCTATGTGATAGGTTTCAATTTGATAAGTGTACAGAATATAATCCATAGTTATTGGTCGATTAAAACAATTATTAACAACTGTAAAACCCACTAGATTAAGGCTATTCATATAATATGGGTAATCATTAGTAAAATTATTTATCCTACAGATATAATAAAACTTTTCTTGATAAACAAAATAATCACTTTCCTGCTCTAAATAAATTTGATAAAATCGTTGTAATATTTCTAATTTTGATACCAATTAGGCACCTCCCCTTCAATGATTTCAATAATTAATGGATATTCATATGACTTATTAAACTCTTCATTATAAAAAGGCAGCAATACCATCATTTTTATTTTAATTGTTAAAGTTAAAGAAACCATTACATGATTAACCCCATAACTTTTTATTTCTTTGTTTACAGTACTTGTTATTGCAGATATAGTCTTATACCTAATTTTTATATTTGGTCCAAGATTGGCTAAAAAAGGGTTATCTGTCAACATTCCTATTGGTACACTTGCAATAACACCACCGTCTTTACTGATTTTTTCTAATTTACGCTGATAAAATGAATTATCTGTCTTTTTATAGACACCTTCTTCAACTGATGAAAACAGCTCATCTAACTCATTAACAATTTTAGCACCTATACTTGAAGCATAGTTAGTATTAAAATTAATTGTTGATATTTCATTTCCATTACGATTGATCCTAATTAGTTCCTGGTGATCTAACTTAGCTGGAAATGGTGTATTATTAATCACCATTTGACAAAAACGATCTATTTCTTTATCTGCAATCTTTTTAAGCATTGGTGTAACATTTATACTTAAAAGTTGAATCATTATTGCAAAAATAACTAAAATAATAATTATTATATATCGTTTTTTCATCAAATCACCAATATATTATATTAAGTAAACCACTTAATTATGCTTTGATGTGATCATCTTATATAATTGAATAACAATACTAGGTATGGTTGCAAAAACAAAAATCATTGCCAGATGACGCAAACTTAGTTCACCAATTGAAAAAAAGGTATGAAAATTAGGTGAAATTAAAATCCATGTCAATAATACTGTACCAATAACAAAAGCACCTATACTATAAAAATTCAAAGGTATCTTATATAATGGTAAATTACTACGACAATTAAAACCATGTAATAAACGTGCCAGACACAATGTTCCAAACGCCATAGATGATGCAAATAATTCATTGACTTTTAAGCCAACAAAATAAGCTAACATCGTAAAAACACATATAATCAATCCTTCGAAACCGATTTGCAATAATGTCTCTTTATTTAATAAAGAATCATTCATTCCTCGTGGTTTTTGTCTTAAAATCTCATCACTTCCCTGTTCCATTCCAATTGCAATCGCTGGCAAAGAATCTGTAATTAAATTAATAAATAACAGATGTACTGGTAAAAATGGTGTTGGCAAAATTAAAAATGATGTTATTAAAACACAAATTATAGCCGCTAAATTCCCAGACAATAAATAAATAATTGAATTTTTTATATTTGTATAAACATTACGCCCTGTAATTATAGCCTGAACAATAGTTGCAAAATTATCATCAGTTAAAATCATACTAGCAGCATCTTTTGATACCTCACTTCCTGTAACCCCCATTGCAACTCCAATATCACTCTGTTTTAAAGCAGGAGCATCATTAACTCCATCTCCAGTCATTGCAACTATTTGACCCTGATCTTGCCAAGCTTTAACTATTCTAATTTTATGTTCTGGTGCTACACGAGCATAAACACTTACCTTTGGCAATATATCAGCTAGTTCCTGATTAGACATTTTTTCCAATTGAATCCCCTCTAAACACAAGTCACCATCATGATAAATACCAATATTTTTAGCAATACTGCAAGCTGTTACAACATGGTCTCCAGTTATCATAATTGGCTTAATTCCTGCTATAAGACAATTTTTCACCGCTTCTTTACTTTCTTTACGTGGGGGATCTATCAATGATACTAAACCAACAAAAACTAAATCTTTTTCATCTTTGACATCTAAAGTATTACGATAAAATTCTTTATAGGCAATACCAATAACGCGTAAACCATCACGAGCAAATTTTTCATTTTGATGAAGAATTCTTTTTCTTTCATATTCAGATAAAATTTCTTTATAACCATCTATCAAGATTCTATTACAACGTTTTAAAAGAACATCAGGTGCTCCTTTTGTATATAAATGATTTTTAGAACTAATACTCATTAATTTTCGAGTTGAATCAAATGGTAATTCTAATTGTCTTAAAGCACTTAATTTATAAGAATATTTTAGAGTATAGTCATGGTATAAGTTTAATAACGCTAATTCTGTTGGATCACCAACCTGATGCTCTTCATTTACTGCTGCATTATTACACAAACTGAATGTTTTCAACAAAACGTTATGACTATATTCATGGTGGTCTAAATCATTTACTGAAATTACCTTTCTATTAGTATAAATATCTATTGCACTCATTTTATTTTGTGTTAAAGTCCCTGTCTTATCTGAACATATAATAGAAACACACCCTAGACTTTCCACTGCATTTAAATTTTTAATAATTGCATTCTCTTTTGCCATCTTTTGAGTTGAAATTGATAAAACTATTGTAACAATTGATCCAAGCGCTTCAGGTATTGCAGCTACAGCCAAAGCTACTGCAACCATCAACGAATCTAAAATATGTTCTTTTGCAATAAAAACACTCATAAACAAAACAATAATACAAATAGCTATAATTCCAATAGATAATTTAACTGAAAATTCATCTAATGTTCGTTGTAATGGTGTTTTTCTTTGCTTAGTTTCGTTTAGCATTCCTGCTATTTTACCCAATTCACTTTTCATCCCCACTGCGGTTACTATATATTGTCCAGTACCATTCGTCACTAAACTACCAGAAAAAACCATATTATTCATATCACCAATTGTACACTTTTTATCAATTGGCAGTAGTTGTTTTTCAACACTATTTGATTCACCCGTTAAGGCACTTTCATTAATTTGAAGATTCACTGCCTCTTTTAATCTTCCATCACCAGCAATAACATCTCCAGCTTCAATATTTACAATATCACCAACAACTAATTCATTTGAATTAATTTCTTGAACTTTACCTTCTCGTATTACTTTAACTTTAGGTATTGATAACTTTTTTAAACTATCAATCGACTTTTGTGCCTTTACTGTTTGAAAGGTTCCTAACAATGCATTTAGAGTAATTACAATCAAAATTACAATGGTACTTTCAAATTCACCACTAATTGCTGAAATAATTCCTGCTACAATTAAAATAATAACTAATAAGTCTTTAAATTGATTAACAAATATTATTAATGTACTTTCGTGTTTTTCTTCAATTATTTCGTTTTTTCCAAACAAATGTTTATATTTATCTATTTGACTTTTATTCAATCCTTGATTAAATACTCCTAATTCATTTTGAATATCTCCAAACGATTTTTGATAAGCTTCCATTTTACCCTCCTATCCATACTCATAGATAAACTATACAAAATAATCAATGAAAAAAATGTTAAAATATAAAAGTCAAAATAAAAAACCAAGCCCTTTAACAGACTTGGTTTTAATATGTATGGAAGTTATTGAGATTGCCATAAAGCTTTTAATACATGTTCACCATTTATTGATACAGTTGTATTCTCAGTAATAAATTCATTATTATATATCCAACCTAAAAATTGATATCCTTCTTTAGTTGGTCGTGGTAATTCACCATAAATATCATCATAAATAACTTCTTTATGTTCTAATATCACATTACCACCATCATAATCAAAAACAACATTAATTTTAATCGGTTTCCATGACGCATATAACGTCATACTTTGTTCAACCTTTTGGGTAAGGGGATCCCATTCATGTTTCAAATCTTGATCAAGATACCAACCTTCAAAACTATATCCAGCTTTTAAAGGCTCATCAATTACAATTGAATCACCATACTTGCATTCAATTGGTTTAATATTTTCGCCACCATTAGTATCTAAATTAACTGTAAAATGACTATTAAGAGCTAGAAAAACAACAACTCCAACCAAAATAACCATTAATGTAATAATTACATAATTTAATATTTTTACAGGGACATTGACTCCTCGGTACATTCCGCCACCAGGTCCCCAATTTTTTTGCTTTTTTTCAATCTCTTCTTTTTCATCCATACTCTCACCAATTATTTTCTTACTAAATATTTACGCATATCAACAGCACAAGCTACTAAAATAATTAAACCTTTAATAACATATTGCATATTAGCATCAATACTTAAGAAAGTCAATCCTACGAAGATGATACGAAGTAAAACAACTCCTATAATTACACCACGGATCTTACCAATACCACCAACAAAAGATACCCCACCAATTACACAGGCTGCAATTGCATCTAATTCATAGTTCAACCCAGTTGCAGCACTATTTGAACCAATTCTAGCTGATTCAACAAAACCAGTTAAACCATACATAATCCCAGCTAAAACAAATACCATGATAATTGTTCTTGAAACATTTACCCCAGATACATTAGCTGCTTCAGGATTAGATCCTACAGCAAACATATTTTTACCAAATTTTGTTTTATTCCAAATAAACCACATAATTATAGTAATTAAAACTGCATACCAAACAAAATTAGGAATACCTTTACCACCAATACTAATTGCTGCCCCTGCAATAAAACCAGTATAACCTGCATCTAGTCCAGAAATTGATTGTCCATTATTTGTACCAATCATTAAATACATCAACAAAATACCATATACAATTAATTGTGTAGCTAAAGTTACAATAAATGGATGTAAGCTAAATTTTGAAACACAGAAACCATTTACAAAACCTACAATAGCTCCAATTGCAATTGCTAATAATAAAACCACAAAAATAGGCAATGTATCAAGATCTACAAACATTTTATTTGCATATCCAGATGCTTGTAAAAGTGAAGCAGAAACACAGGCTACTAAACCTACGATACGTCCTGCAGATAAGTCAGTTCCTGTTAAAATAATACATCCAGCAATTCCTAATGCAATAGGTAAGTTAGCTGCTGAAAGTGAAACAATGTTAATAATTGATGAACTAGATAAGAACTTAGGACTTATAATTTGAATCGCAATAATTGCAATAACCATGAAAATATATAAAGAGTTATTAATTAATAATTCTTTTAAAAATGTTTTTTTATCTTGGCTGTTTAATTGCTTAAAATCATTATATTGTCTAGTTACACCACTAAATAATTTTGCCATATAATAATTCTCCTTTATACATATTTTGCTGCAAGTGTCATAATTTCTTCTTGAGTTGCTGTTTTAGCATCTACCTCACCTGCAAGTCTTCCTCCAGACATTACAAGAATTCGATCACAAACTCCCAATAACTCTGGCATTTCTGAAGATACCATGATTACTGATTTTCCCTTACTAGCCAAATCAATAATTAATTGGTAAATCTCATATTTAGCTCCAACGTCAATTCCACGTGTAGGTTCATCCAGCAATAAAACTTCTGGATTTGTTAATAACCAGCGCCCTAAAATTACTTTTTGCTGATTCCCCCCTGACAAAGATCTTATTTTTGTACTTTGTGAAGGTGTTTTGATACGCATTGCTCCAATTGACCACTGTGTATCTAATTTCATTTGCTTTTCACTTAAATAAAGATGATTTTTCACATAACTATTTAGATTTGAAATCGTAGTATTTTCCTTGATATCCAAGATTCCAAAGATACCAGTTGCTCTTCTTTCTTCTGTTAACAAAGCAAAACCATTTTTAATTGATTCTTGAGCAGATTTATTTTTAATTACTTTTCCATCGATTTTGATTGTTCCAGATTTTCTTGTAGCAATACCAAAAATTGTTTCAATAACTTCAGTACGCCCTGAACCATCTAATCCAGCAATTCCAACAATTTCACCCCGTTTAACATCAAATGAAATATCTTTAATATGATTATACATACCAGTAAGTTTATCAACCTCTAATACTGTTTCCCCAATCACATTTGTTTTTGGTGGGAAACGATTAGTTAATTCACGCCCTACCATTAACTTAATGATCTTATCCATTGTTAATTCATTAGCAGGTTTGGTTGCAATCCATTGTCCATCACGCATAATAGTAACATCATCACTGATCCTTAAAATTTCTTCCATTTTATGAGAAATATAAATAATTCCACAACCACGATCACGTAACATATTTATAATTCTAAATAAATGTTCTACTTCCTGTTCATTTAACGATGAAGTCGGTTCATCCAAAACAATAATTTTAGAATTATATGAAACTGCTTTTGCAATCTCAACCATCTGACGATTAGAAACAGACATAGTACTCATAATTCTTTTTGGATCAACATCAATTCCTAGATCCTTAAAAATTGCTTTTGTATCTTTGTACATGATACTTTCTGATGTCATAATCTTGAATTTAGTAGGATATCTTCCCAACCAGATATTATCCATAACATTTCTTTTCAATGCCTGATTCAGCTCTTGATGCACCATGGCAACTCCATGTTCTAAAGCATCTTTAGAATTTTTGAAATTTACTTCTTCACCTTCCAAGAAAATTTGCCCAGTATCTTTGACATACATCCCAAACAGACATTTCATCAAAGTAGATTTACCTGCTCCATTTTCTCCCATCAATGCATGAACACTTCCACGTTTTACTGTTAATGAAACATTATCTAGTGCCTTTACTCCTGGGAATTCCTTACTAATGTTTTTCATTTCTAACAAAACATCACTCATAATTTCCCTCCTTTATTCATCCATAAAATTAAGTGGGGCATTGGATAATTAACCAAATGCCCAACTTTATTTTTTATTCTCCTAAATATTTACCATATGCAATACGGATTTTATTAACTTTTTTATCTTTGTTATAACTATCTGTTCCATCCATTAAATCTTTATCATCTAAAGCATTTTGAGCTAATAAAGCTATCGCTTTTGCCATACCTTCAGCATCTTGTTTAATAGTTCCAGCCATCTTATTCTTTTTAATTAAATCTTTAGCAGCATCAGTTGCATCTACACCAAATACAGGAATTACTTTATCTCCACTAGTATTGTATCCAACTGAATTTAAAGCAGTAATTGCACCTTCAGCCATACCATCATTATTACAAATAACTAATTCAATCATATTGTTATTGCTGTCACTATAAGAAGCAAGAGCAGTAGTCATATATTCATTAGCTGCTTGAGCTGACCATTTACCTTGTTGATCAACTAAATATTTATCATTGTTTGAAGCATCATAGAAAGTTAATGCTGGTTTACCTGCGGCAACTAATTTTTTATTTGCATCTTCTACAGCATATTGAGTACGATAAATAGCTTCGTTATTTCCTTCTTCACCTTTAAACATGATATAAGAAATACTTCCATCTTTATTCAAATCAAAACTATCATAATTAGCTAATAAATATTCACCAATCATTTCACCTTGTAAGTGCCCAGCCTCAGCAGCATCAGTACCTACGAAAGCACATTTGTCATAACCTTTTACAATTTTATCAGAAACTTCACGGTTAAAGAAAATCAATGGAATATTTTCTTTTTTAGCCATATCTACAATACCTTGTGCAGCATCATCAGAACCTGTATTTACGATATTAACAACTAATGCTTTGGCACCTTTTGTAATTGCTGTTTGCACCTGTTCAGTTTGAGTTGTCTGATTCCCATTAGCATCATAATCTTGATACTTAACACCAGCATCACTTAATTGTTTCCCTAAAGCACTTCTTACACTTGAAATATAAGTGTCACTATAATTGTAGTAGAATACATGAACATCTCCATCGTCACTTCCTCCACAACCAGTTAGTACAGTTGCCATACATACTAACATTGTACATGATAATAAAAACGATAATACTTTTTTCATTTTAAGTCCTCCTCTTTAATTTCGTTTCCATCTATATATATTTTATTTGTTAACCTGCAATATTTTAATATAATATTTTATTTTTTATAGGTAAAAATCTACACCTAATTAAATAAATTATTATTAACATGGTTAATTTGTGAGATATTCTTTAATTTCAAAGAAAAAATCTTCCTTTTATAGGAAGATTAATTAAATGGAAAAACAATTTTTTGATTTCCTTTTTCAAACATATTCTCTTTATTAATCACAACAGTCTTTGTATAAATTCGCTCTTCGCCCCCTTGTTTTCGAGATAAATAATATGCTTGTTCAACGCCTAAATAACCAATTGCAAAAGGATTTTGAACAATCAATGCATCAACAACCTCTGTTTCTAACATTTTAATTGAAACTATATTGTTATCAAATCCAATAACAGAAACCTTATCTTCATATCCTAATTGCTCAATTGCATAACCAACCCCTAAAGTAGTCCATTCATTAAATGTAACAATTACATTAATATCAGGATATTTTAATAAAATATCTTTAGTAGCTTGAATGGAAGAAGGGATATCAGACTGAACATTAATTGTTTCCAAAGATAATACTCGTTCATCTTTACTCAGAACACTTCTTAACCCTCGTTCCCGTTCCTGTCCATTTGCAGTATTAACATCAAAATTTACAATTCCAACATTATATACATTACTACCTAATTTTAAAACTGTATCTCCTGCCATTTTTCCCGCTTCATAATTATTTGTACTTATTCTAGTATGAATTTTTTTTGAATCAACATCACTATCAATAATCACAACTTCGATTCCTGCTTCAATCGCATTTTCAACACTAACCACTAATTTACGATAATCAATAGCTGATAAAACAATTGCATCTACTTTATCTTTAATTGCCCTTTCCATCATTTCTATCTGCGACGCATAATCTTCTTCATTTTCTGGTCCATCAAAGGCAAGCTCAAGATTATACTCTTTACTAGCTGCATTAGCACCAGAAAAAACAGATTTAAAAAACTGTGAAGTTGTCGATTTAACTATAACTGCTACTTTTATTTTTTGATTCACTGAATTACAACCAGCTAAAGAAAATATCATCGTAATTACAATAAATATCTTTTTTATCTTTTTATACACTATATCGATCCTCCATTACCGCAGGAATCTTAATTGTAATCATTGTTCCAACATCTAACTCACTTTCAACGATAATACCATAATCATCACCAAAATATATTTTGATTCGATCATTAACATTTTTAACTCCGATTCCTTTACTATCTGTTCGTTCTTTTTTTAAGATACTTTCAACTTGTTCCTCACTCATTCCAACACCATTATCTTTTATTCTTATAATAATATCATCATTAACTTTGTGGACAGATATTAAAATTTCTCCTTCATCAACCATTCTTGATATTCCATGGTATAATGCATTTTCAATAATTGGTTGAATTGTTATTTTATTACATAAATATGGTAATACTTCCTCATCAATATCGAAACAATAAGTAAATTGATCTTTATAACGGTAACTTTGAATAACTAAATAGTTTTTAGCATGCTGTATTTCCTTTTCGATTGGAATAAGTTCATAACCTTTAGAAATACTAATTCTAAATAACTGTGCTAAAGCCCCAACCATCGTAATAGCATCCTCAGTTTTTTCTTCTTCACACATCCATTGAATAGAATCCAATGTATTATATAGAAAATGTGGATTAATTTGTGCTTGTAATGCTTTTAATTCAGTTTTACGTAAAGCAACTTCTTCTTTTTTTACTTTATCCATCAACTCTTGAATTTGAATGACCATATGTTCAAAAGAACTAGATAGTTTATTAAATTCACTAGCTCCTCTTACAGGAGTATATTTAAAATCAACAGCATTTTTTTCAAATATACTCATAGCATCCACAAGAGAACGTACTGGCTTAGTCAATTTATTTGATAAAACAAATAAGATTATAATTGCAAATATCATTACTATTAATGCAATAATAATAATAATTTTAATTGCAGTTATTGCTCTATCGTCAACCAATTCATCAACATAACTAACCCCAACAACACGCCAATCAAATTTTGAGACATCTTTAACAGTATAAATCACACCATCATTGATAGTATTACCTTCACGATAACTAATAACTTCATCTATCTTTTCTTTTTTTACATCTAAATAAATTAACTGCTGTAATGGATGATAAACTAGATCATCATTTTTATTAACAATAAAGCAATAGCCATGCTCACCAATCCCTACATCATCAATATATCGAGCAATCGAAACAAACCGAATATCCATCGCTACATAAACAAGTTTATCATGACTACTAGACCATTGCTTTTGACAAACTGTTACAACCCAAGGATATTCTCCATCAAAAAGATTTTGTACATGTGGCGATGTAATTACATATTCATTATTACTATTAAATAATCTTTTATCAAAGGATAAATTTTGATTGAAATCTGTTTTTAATGGTGTATTACTTTGATAATCTAAAATATTACCCTCCATATCATAAATTATAATGGAAACAATATCTTCATTAATATTTACCATCGTTTCCATTTGTTCTTTAATATTAAAAGTATCTGTAGATTCATTAATAATTAATGACATACTTTTCATTTTATTTACAATATCATTTGAATAATTTTCAATAGTATTTAATACTTGAGTAACTGACTGTTCAGAATTTGTTTGAGCTACAGATAATAAGCTATCTTTTAAAACCTGCCTAAACGAAATTGTTAAAAGAAGTACAACAACTATAATAACGCTTACAATAAACAATAATAAATAAATTGATATTGAAAGATCCTTTTTTTTATTTTTCATTACTGCTCACCAGATTTTGTTCTCTCATTTTATTAGGCGAAATTCCATATTGTTTTTTAAAACAGTAACTAAAATAATGCTGATCACTATATCCGCATTTATAAGCTATTTCTAATACTTTAGCTGATGAATACAATACAAGCTCTTTTGCTACTTCCATTCTCTTTTTAGTCAGTAAAGTAATAAAAGTTTCCCCCATATTCTTTTTAACAAGTGAACTTAAATAGCTAATACTTACATGTAAGGACTCACTAACAACACCTAAAGATAATTCTTCATTACCATATTCTTTATCAATGATTTCCATTAATTCATCACAAATAACTTCACTGTTCATCTTCTTTTGCTTCTTTATAAGACTCTTTGATAACAAACAAAACCCAATTAAATCCATTCTTTTTTCATTAAAAGAATGTTTATTAAAAATACTTGATAATTCAGATGCTTTATTAAAAAACAAAGCCGAAGATTTAGCATCACAAACTGAATAAACAAGAGCACAAGTAGAAGAAATAATTCTTATCATTAACAAATCAATATCTGCTCTTGTAGCCCCTTGATCAATAAACATTACAAAGATACTAGAAAGATATAACTCAATCTCATCAGTCCCTCCTGATTTGATTAACTTTTCTATTTTACTAGCAATTTTATCTACATCCTCATAACAGATCATCGAAGTACGTTTAATATCGCCAATAAAATTAATACTTCGCCTAGAGCCTTGTCCATACTCAACTGCACTCATTGCTTCACTATAAAGAAGATTTGCTTTCATTAACGAATCGCTAATACTACTGAGACCCAAATAACAATCTGCACACAAAATTCTTTCACTACTTTGAACTATTTCATTGACAATGATATTAACATACTTTTCAATTTCCCAGGCTTGTCCAGAAAGCAAAGTAATAATCTTTTTACCAGAATAAAAGCTTCCAAACCTTAAATACTTTTTAACAATTCCTTTTATCCCTAGTAAATGATTACGATCTGTAATATTTTTTCCTCTTTTATCAAAATAACGAATTACCATAACTAAATATCTTGTTTTTTCTTCTAAACTAGCACGTACTTCTAATTGAACAGCTTCTTGATTAAGATAACTTTCATATTCACTTTGCTTTTCATCAATAACAAAATCAGAATCAAGGACTAGGGGTGTTAATAATCTTTCTACTAACAACTGTTGTTGATCAACCTCAAATGATGAAACAAATGATTGATTGATAACATCCATCTTTTCCTTTATGTCAACTAATTCTTTTGTTAATTCTTTTGAGGATATTGGTTTTAATAGATATTTAATAATATTATATTTTATGGCCTGTTGAGCATAGCTAAAATCATCATAACCACTCAAAAAAGCAATTTGCATCGCAGGTCTAATTTCTCGTACCTTTCTAGCTAAATTTATTCCAGAGATAAATGGCATTTTAATATCAGTCAATAAAAGATCAGGTTCTAAACGTTCTACTAACTCCAACGCTTCTACTCCATTTTCCGCCTCACCAATTACCTCAAATCCAATTGACTTCCAATCGATTCTCTTGATCATTGCCTGACGTAAAGCTACTTCATCATCTGCAATTACTATTGTATACATCTATCTATCCCCCATTCTTATAAACATAGAATTTCCTTATAAATTGTAGCATACTTTTTTTCTATCAGATAGGAATTTTATAAATAAATTTCCCCTTAAATAAAATAGCTAAAAACATAGTCTAGTTTTTAGCTATTTATAAATTACCCTTTTTTTAAAAAAGATTTAATCATTCCCACAAATATATCCCCAGAAATAAAATATGCATACCCAATAGCTAGTACAACATCCAATCCCCAAAGAATTGGGTCATTAGACCATGCTAATAGTGAAATAATTGTAATTACAATAACTGTTAAAATTGTTAAACGCTTATTTATTCTCAAGCGATAATAATTTTTATTCAAATCAAAAAATCGGTAACCAGCCAAAAATAAGTTAGCTACTAAAGTTGAGATCACAGCTGCTTGAACACCAATTATTTTTATTAAAAATAAATTAATCGAAATATTTACTACTGCTGCCATTGTTGTTGTAATCGACATATTTTTAGCACTCTTTACAGCTACATAGATACTTCCAAAAAATTGTGAAAAACAATAAAAATAAGTAGCAATAATTAATGTTGGTGTATAATCAAATGCACTTGCTAATGACTTGTTACGACATAAAATTTCAAAAATAATAGGTGAAGCAGCCAAAAGTAAAACAGTTCCAGCTGAGACTATGCAAAATAACATTTTAAACATATGATTATAATATTTTGCACTATCAGGATCATTTACACTCCTTGTTGCTGAATCAGTCCAAGCAAGATTAAAAGCTGGATATAAGATATTAACAATTGAAGGTATCTTATTTGCAAGTGCATATATTCCATTTGGACCAGCACCTAAAAAAATCGAAATTATCCAGCGATCTGATAATTGATTAATATACCATGATACAGTATTAGGAATAAACGGCAAAGCATATTGTAACATTCTAGAAGCATATTCTAATCTAAAATATTTCAAATTAAAATAACTAAATATATTACACACAAATAATACATATATAAATCCTACTATATCAGCAATTGTTAAAGCAATTAATACTCCAATATACCCAGTTTTAAGCCATAACAAACATATTGCTACTACAATAAAATTAACAATAACAACTAATGCTGCTAAAACTGAATATTCTTTATACTTTGAAAAAGCTCTTAAAACAAACCTAGATGTCGTAGCTATAATTTCAATCCAAATATATCCTATAACCAAAAATTTATAACTACCATTGAATAAATCTATTGGAACAAAGAAGCAAATAATTCCAACAAGCAGCATTAATGTAAAAATCATTGCATAGCCATTAGTAATCACATATCTTTGTTCTTTTATACTCTTAGCATCAACAAGAAATCTAAATAATGCTTGTTCAAGCTGCAACGTACATAACGGAACTATAAACGAAAGAATCGTTGTTGTTACTAAATCCAATTGCCCAAACTGAGCACCTGTTGTAGCACCAGTAATAATTGGTGTGGTTAATAAATTGATAATTCTTGGCAAAAAAGTTCCAATTGCCATAATTAATGTATTTTTGACTAGTGTTTTCTCTCTCGACATAATTTCACCTTACTTTATATTCATCATTATATCAAACCTAAATCTATTTTTCATCAATTATTATTTTTATTGGTAAATCAAACTTTTCAACTGGTAACTTTTCTACTTGTTGAAAGTTAAATGCTAAACCAATCACATTACCACAATAATCCTTTAAATAACGATCATAATAGCCACCACCATACCCTAAACGATTATGATTTTTATCATATGCTACTATTGGAACAATTAATAAATCAATTTTATTTTTATTTATAAGTCTATTATTATGAGGTTCTAAAATACCATAATTTCCTAATTTTAGTTCTTCTAATGAATCAATCAAATAAAAATCCATTTTATGATTCTTTGTTTTTGGTACACATATTTTTTTTATTTTTACCATCTCTTCAATTAAATTAGTAGTATTAACTTCATTTTTAAAAGATACATAAATCCCAATGGTCTTTGCGTTGATAAAATCAGGATGATTTTTTAATTTAGAAATAATAAGATTAGATTTAACAGTGTATTTTTCACTACTTAAATCTAATCTTGTTTGAATCATTTCTTTCCGTAATTTTGCTTTATCCAATCCCTTGATCTCCAAAATCTAGTTTTATTAACTGATTTAACTCAACTGCATACTCCATTGGTAACTCACGTGCAAATGGCTCAATAAATCCCATAACGATCATCTCCATTGCTTCTTTTTTTGTTAAACCACGAGACATTAAATAAAATAATTGTTCTTCTGAAACCTTTGATACTGTTGCTTCATGTTCAATAATTGATTCATTATTCATCATCCAATTAACTGGTATAGTATCACTTGTAGAAATATCATCAAGTATTAAAGTATCACACTCAACTTTACTTTTGGCATTAAATGCCTTTTTACCATGTTGTACCATTCCCCGATAATTAACTTTACCACCTCTTCTAGATACTGACTTAGAAACAATACTGCTAGATGTATTAGGTGCTAAATGAATCATTTTTGAACCTGAGTCCATAATTTGATTTTCACCTGCTACAGCAATTGTAATACATGAACCTTTTGCTCCTTCTTCCATTAACATGCAAGTAGGATATTTCATTGTTACAGCACTTCCAATATTACCGTCGACCCATTCCATTGAACCATTCTTAAATACTTTTGCCCTTTGTGTAACAAGATTTAAAATATTATTTGACCAGTTTTGAATCGTAGTATAGCGACATTTTGCTCCTTCTTTAACAACGATTTCAACAACTCCAGCATGTAAAGAATCTTTAGAATAACTTGGTGCTGTACATCCTTCAACATAATGAATATCAGCTCCTTTATCTACAATAATCAAAGTTCTTTCAAACTGAGCCATTTGTTCTGAATTTATTCTAAAATAAGACTGTAAAGGTTTTTCTAATTTTACTCCTGGAGGCACATAAATAAACGATCCCCCTGACCAAACAGCACCATTTAAAGCTGAAAACTTATTATCATTATAAGGAATAACAGTATCAAAATATTCTTTAAATAATTCTGGATATTCTCTTAATCCACTATCAATATCTAAGAAAATAACACCTTTTTCATTAACTTCCTTTAACATATTATGATAAACAACTTCTGATTCATATTGAGTACTTACACCCGATAAATACTTCTGTTCAGCCTCAGGAATACCTAATTTGTTAAAAGTTTCTTTAATTGTTTCAGGGACTTCTTCCCATTTATTTGTTTGTTTATCACTAGGACGAATATAATATGTATATTCATCAAAATCAACTCGACTTAAATCAACACCCCAAGTAGGCATTGGTTTATCCATGAAACACCGATAAGACTTTAATCGATATTCAAGCATCCACTCAGGTTCATTTTTAATCTTTGATATTTCAGTAACAATTTCTTCATTAATTCCTTTGGGAGTCTTAAAAACTGAAACATCACCATCATTAAATCCATAAGCATATTCTTGATCAGGAATTTCATTTTTTATATCAGACATATATTTCCTCCTATTCTTGCTCGAGGATTTGTTTAATTCCTGTCCATCCTAAAGTTGCACATTTTATTCGATTAGCTTGTTTATGAGTATTCATAAAAGCAATTGCTTCTTCAAGAATTTCAGGATCATAATCCTTTTCATATATCATATTATAATAATTTTCAATAATAACTTTAGCTTCATCAATAGTTTTTCCAATTAATAACTCTGTCATAATTGAAGTACTAGCAGTACAGATAGCACAAGCTTCACCATCAAAGCGAATATCTTTAATAATTCCATCTTCAACTAAAGCCTGAATATCAATATCATCTATACATGTTTCTGAATCCATATTTACAAACTTATAATTATCATCATCAACCAAACCATGATTACGTGGTGATTCATAGTGATCCATAATTATTTGTCGCATCATCATACTATCCAAAGAAGGCATCTAAAAAGTCATCCCCTTTCTTACAAACCTCAATAAATTTATCAATTTCTTCAAATGTATTATAAAAATAAAATGAAGCTCTTAAAGTTTGACTAATCCCCAAAAATTCATCAAGAATTTTAGCACAATGCTGACCTGCCCTAATAGCAATGCCATGTGTATTAAATAATGAAGCTCCATCTTGACTAAAAACCCCTTTAATATTAAAAGCAATTGCACCATGACTATTTGGATTATATACTTTAATATTATCTAATTCCAACAACTTTTCTACTGCATATTGACGCAGTTTTAATTCATATTGATGAATATTATCCATTCCTATCGCCATTAGATATTCAATTGCAGCCCCTAAACCAATTACTCCTTCAATATTAGGAGTGCCTGCTTCAAACTTAGCAGGAGCAGTTTTCAATTTAACTAGTCCACAACTTTTATATCTAGAATTACTTCCACCACCCCAACGAGTTGGCTTTGTTTCTTGTAATAAATTATATTTACCATAAAGAATTCCTACCCCAGTAGAACCACACATTTTATGTCCTGAAAAGACAAGAAAATCAACATCTAAATCTTTTACATCGACTTTTTGATGAGGTATACTTTGGGCTCCATCTACACAAACAATAATTCCCTTTTCATGTGCAAGTTTACAAATCTCTTTAATTGGAGCATTAAAACCCAAAACGTTAGATACTTGTGCAATTGAAATAATCTTAGTTTTATCAGTTATCGCTTTAGCGACATTTTCTAAAGTAACTGCTCCTTCTTCGTTTAAATCAATATATTTAACAACACTACCAATAGTGTCACAAACTTCAAACCATGGCAAAGTATTAGATGCATGTTCTGCAACAGTTAACAATATCTCATCATCTTTATTAAGATGTGTCATTCCATAGCCAAAAGCAACTAAATTTAAACTATCAGTTGATCCATATGTATAAACAACTTCATGATGATCACAATTAATTAATTGTGCAACAAGCTTACGAGTCTTTTCAAACTGAGTATCAACATCATGAGAAAGATCATAATCACCACGGTGTGCATTACCTGAATAGTTAGTTAAATAATCACAAACAGCATCAATTACACATTGGGGTTTTAATGTTGTTGCCCCATTATCAAAATAAATTAATGGCTGTCCATGCATTTTAGTTCCATTCAACATTGGAAAATCCTGGCGAATCTTCATTACATCTAACATTAGATACCCACCTTCTCTTTTAACGTATCATTAAATAATTCTTTTAACTCATCATTATCAATAAACTCAAGAACAGGGATAAAATAACCATAAGTAACTAAATGCATAGCATCTTCTTTACTTAATCCCCTTGACTGTAAATAATATAAGTGCTCTTCATCAATTTTACCAACACTGGCACCATGACTAGCTTTAACATCATATTCATCAATGTATAAGTATGGATTAGCTTTAGCTTTACAATCTTTATCAAATACAATAATCTTATTTGTTTGATGACTGCTTGATTGATGGTTAGCTTTTTTTATTGTTCCAATTCCATCAATAACTAAACCTGCTTGATTTTTTACGACACCATAATTATCCATGATTCCTGTAGTATATGGAGCCTCATGAACTAATGATAAAGTAATATGTTTCTTTTCTACATTTCTAGCAAGTGCTGCTAGACGAATAGTAGCACTAGCATTTTCACCAATCAATGCATAGTTTATTTCCATTTCAATGCTGTTTGCTGCTAATTCAACATATGCACATTTGACATTACCATCTCGTTCTACTTTAACATTTTCAATAACTTTTGTCTGAATTAAAGCATCACTTTGATTATCAGCATATCTTAAAACATTTGCATTTTTTGATACTTCAATATTTTTAACAAGTGTTGCGTTTGTTTTTAAATCATATGTTTCAATTAGTTCTAACGATCCTTTGATTGTTAAATCTATTGAATACTTTCCTTCTTGATCAATAAGATAAATAATTTGTAATGATGAAGCGTTATCAACAATAATCTTATTATCATTGACTTCAACTTGATCATTACATTTATGACATATAATTGTGCCGTTTTGAACAACTAAATAATTTTTAATACCCTGTAATTGATTCATTATTTAGTTTTCATTCTTTCTTTATTAGCACAACTTTCAAGTAAAATCGGTTTCTTTTCTTCAGTTAAAACTTCAACCCCTAATTCTTTTACCCATTCATAACCTTCTTGATCAATTTTTTCTACTACTTCTTTACCACCACTTAAAATAATTCTTCCATTTACTAGTACATGAACATGACTTGGTGGTACTAACTCAAATAAACGCTCATAATGTGATACCATAACACAAGCAAAATCATTTGATTTCATTTCACCAATCGCATTAGCAACAATTTTCAAAGCATCCACGTCTAGACCTGAATCAATTTCATCTAATAATGCAAATTTTGGTTGTAACAACTTCATTTGCAGTATTTCGTTGCGTTTTTTCTCTCCTCCAGAAAAACCTTCATTTAGATAACGATGTGCTAAATTTTCATCCATTTTTAAATCTGCAATATTTTTTTCTAAATTTCTTACAAATTTAAATAATGAAACTGGTTTTTCTTGATGTGCATTTACTGCTGCTCGTAGAAAATCAGATGTTGTTACACCAGGAATTTCTTGAGGATACTGCATTCCTAAGAAAATTCCTGCTTTACTTCTTTCATCAACACTCATTTCTAAAACATTTTGATCATCGATATGTATTGTTCCTTTTGTAACTGTATATTTAGGGTGTCCCATAATAACTGATAATAGCGTTGATTTACCATTACCATTTGGTCCCATAATAGCATGAATTTCACCTGTATTAATAGTCAAATTAATTCCTTTAAGAATTTCTTTTTCACCAATACTTACATGTAAATCTTTTATTTTTAAAGTTGACATAATTAAGCCCCTTTCTATTTTCTAATTAATTCTACTAAATAAGTAATTAAAAAACAAATAAAATGATAATTATTAATTAAAAATTTGCTCTTTTCTAAAATAGAAATCTATTTCAATTTATATTATAACCAAATTGTGGTATATTTATATGTAACGGAGGTGTGAAAATGGATTTTTTTAATAAGTTTTTACGAATCATTTCTTCAAAAAAAATTACACATACCTTATTAAATATTATGATCGTTCTTGTTATTATGCTATTGATTATTGCAACACACGAATTATGGAATGGAGTTATCAGTGCTATTTGGTTAGTTTCTCGACCATTTATTATTGGTTTTACGATTGCATTTGTTTTAAATCCCTTAATTAATTTTATTGATACATATGTAAAAAGACGTTCTATTTCAGTAATGCTGATATATCTAGCAGCTCTTGCTATTTTAATTTTAATTATTTCTTTAGCTGTACCAATGATTTATGATAGTATTTCAGAAATGTTTCCTGCCTTTAATGCAGGGCTTAAAGAAATTGGGATTTTTGTAAAAAATAATTTTAATTATGATATTTCTTCACTAACAAGTTATATTCAAAATATCGTAAGTGAGTTTTTTAATGATTCAACTGTACTAGATACGACCATTGATGTTTTAAATCAAGTACTGATCAATGTTACTAATATCTTGATTTATTTTATTTTAGCTATTTATATGTCTAGTAATTTTAATAATATTCGCCAGACAATGAAAAGACTCGCACATAAAATTGATCATAGTCTTCCTACATATTTAAAAGAAATTGATTTATCTTTAGTTCAATATGTTAAAGCATTTTTTATCGGGGCTATTGCTCAAGCAATAACAACAATGTTAGTATATTTATTAATTGGTCATCCAAATTGGCTAATTTTGGGATTTGTTTCTGGTGTTAGTTCAATTATTCCATATGTAGGACCAATTGCTGCCAATTGTTTAGGTTTAATTACTTCTTTAGGAATGGGAACAACTACAATTATAATATTATGTTTACTAATTTTTATTCAATCTACAGTGATGTCATATATAATTACTCCTAAAATCTATTCTTCTCGAAATGATTTAGGAATTATGTGGGTTCTTTTTGGTATCTTATCTGGTTCATCTTTATTTGGAATGTTAGGCATGGTTATTGCTATGCCACTTCTAGTAAGTGTTAAAGTCACTTATCAAGTTTATAAAGAACATCATTATAATAGTATAACAGCTTGATACACTTAGATGTAGACAGACCACCTATTTTTAAAAATCTAATATTTTAGTAAATTGGAAGTTGGAAAAAATATCAATATATGAGTAATTTTAGATGTTAAAACACTAGAATTGCTCTTTTTAATACTTTTTGCAGAAAATATAAAAAGCTGTATGACAAAGCTGGTTTAAAACCGACTTTGCCAACAGCCTATGATGCCAATTTTTGGCATCTTTTACTAACACATATTACAAATGATTACTAATAAAATAAATAATACTAATACTAGTGTAAAAGAGTTATCTTGGCAAGCCATTGTAATCGCCTCCTTTTTATAAACAATAGATACCGACAATAACTAAAATAATAAATAGTACAAACATGTTTACATTTTTGCATTTACAGTTACTCATCTAATTCCCTCCTACCACCTACATACTATAAATTATGTTAAAATAACAATTGATAGTGTGTTTTTGCCTATTTTATTGAAATTAGATGAAGAAAATAGTATAATCATATCGTTATGGAAAAGATAAGGAGGAAAAATATGAAATTAGGAAAATGTGCTGCTGCTTTAGTAGTAACTAGTTTCTTATTAACTGGATGTGGTAATTCTAAGACAGTTAAAGAAGATGGTAAATATGTTGTTGCCTCTTTAAGCAAAAATAAAAAGGATAAAAATATTTTTGCTGATGATATCTTTAAAGATATCACTAATACAAATAGTGGGAAGAGTGTTTATTTTGAAGCAGTTTTACAACAATTGATGGATGATAAATTTCCAATTGACAGTGACATGAAAACAGATGCTAATCGAACTGTAGATCAAATTAAAGCATATTACGAAAATCAATATGGTGACAATGCAGAAGAACAATTAAATACTATTTTATCTTCTAGTGGTTATTCATCATTAGATGCATATCGTGAAGCTATGGTCAAAGCTTATCAAAAATCTAATTTTTTACTTGATTATGTAAAAAAGAATTTTGATAAAACTTTTGACGATTATTATACTCAAGCTAGCCCACGTGAAGCAAGTATTATTAAAGTTGCAATGGCTGATGTAGAAAACCCTACTGAAACAGAAAGTACAAAATTAAATGAGGTTACAGCATTGATTTCATCAAGTAAATCATTTGGGGATATTGCTAAAGACTATTCTGATGATACTACTACCAAAATGAACAAGGGTGGTTTAGGAGTTGTTGATTCAACTACTGGTATCAGTAACATTTATGGAAAAGATGTTGAAACTAAAATTTTAGCTTTAAATCCTGGAGAAACTAGTGAAGCAATTAAAGGAAACGATGGTTATTATTTTGTTTGTGTAACTAGTACTGATAAAGAAGCTATAAAAAAAGTTATAAAAAAAGATTTATCAATTGACAGTCCATTGTTAGCTTATGATATGTACCTTCCATATATTGCATATCAGTCATATGATGTAAAATATAGTGATAAAGATGTTAAAAAATTAGTTAATGGTATCATTGATGAAGCATTGAAAGAACGTGAAACTAATCGAGGAGGGACAGAATAATGAAGAAAAATATAATTCCTTTAGTTGTTGCTGGAACTTTATTAGTAGGTTGCGGTTCATCTAGTGCTATTAACTATACAAGTGAAGTAAGTAATGGTGATAAAGCTGTTATTACTATAGGAGATACTAAGATTACTAATAATGAAATTTATCATCATTTATTAAAACAATTTGGTAGTTCTGAAGTCTTATCTCTGGCACTTACTTATATTGCTGACCAAGAAGTAACAGATAAAGAAGCAATTAAAACTAAAGTGGATGAAAAAGTTGCTTCAACTAAAGAGAGTCTTACTACTACTAGTTTAGATGAAGTTGCTAAACAATATGGTTTTAAAAATGAACAAGAGTATATTGATAAAATCATAACTGTTGGTGTTAAACAAGATTTACTTAAAGAAAAATATATTGACAAAAATTATAATGATTTAATTAAAGAATACAAAGTCAAATATTTAAAAATTATTACTGTTGATACTGAATCTGGTGCTTTAAGTTTAATTGATAAAGTTAAAGAAGGTACTGACTTTGATACAGTAATGACTGAAAATAGTGGTAGTGATATTGGACTTGTAACAACTAAATCTACTAATGTTGATTCAAAAATTATTGAAAAACTAGATAAATTCACTAAAGATGGTATTTACAATAAAGTAATTAAAACATCTGAATCTAAATATGCTGTTGTTTATGTTTATAATAGTGATAAGAGTAAAATAAAAGATGATGTTAAAAGTGGTTTAGCTTCTGTAAGTGAAATGTCAGCTAAAATGGAAAGTTATTATTTAAAGCAATATAACTTCGATATCTATGAAGAAGCTATTAAAGATGAAATTAAAGAATCTAATAAAGATTATTTAGGATAAGGGGTTTACCCTTATCTTTTTTATGTGTTAAAATATATTCATGGAGGATTTTAAATTTAGTTACATGCTGAAAGGGCATAATATCCCTTATGCCAAATTTACAAACTATTCTATTGTAGGTGGGGCTTCAGTTTTATTTGATATATACTTAATTCTTAACCAACTGATTATATACATTTTAGGATTGTTTTTAGTAATCTATAAAACTTCTCAAATCTTGAAACTATGATAAATATAGATTAGAATCTTTCTGACTATCACAATAATAGAATATCTCTTATCATGTCAATTAATTTATTGTATTTGTTAGTATTCTTATCTTTTACAACTATACATGCACCCCATTAAAAACATGGTTTAAGATAAACACTAACTTCTCTTTACTAATTAACTCATTGCATCTAGATATGAGAGTTACTTACAAAATAAATTTTCTATGATTTGGTCTTTGAGATATATCCATATCAATTTCAAAAATAATTGTAATAGATGATTCTTTGTCAATACTACTAAATAATAGAAAAGGTGTTATAACAGCTGAAAGAGTAAAATGTTATTCATGTATGCTTTTTTGTACAGATTATTATACAGTTTCAAACAAAATAAACTGCAAAATTCTAAAACTCACCTTATACTTTGTAATAAATCTCCTTCAAAAAATAAAAGTTTGCAATGACAGTATATTCATAACTATAGTTGCAGTAGAAAGGAACGTAAAATTATTATGGAAAATTGTATATTTTGTAAAATTGCAAGTAAGGAAATACCAGGAAAAATTGTATATGAGGATGATATTTGTTTAGCTTTTTTAGATTTAAGTCAAACTACTAATGGACATACTTTAGTTATTCCTAAAGCCCATTTTAAAAATATATTAGAAGTAGATGATAAAACACTTATACACTTAATGAGTGTAACTAAAAGGCTTGCGAATATGATTGTTACCAATTTAAATGCTAAAGGTGTTAATATTTTAACTAACGCTAATGAAGCTGCTGGCCAAACTGTAATGCATTTTCATATTCACATCATTCCTCGTTATAATCAAAATGATCAAATAGAAATTAATTTCATTGATCGTAGTAACGAGGTAAATTTAGATACTGTTTTAAATAAAATAAAAGCTGAGATGAATTAACTATTTATAGTTAGTTCATTTCAGCTTTTTATCACTAATAATTTTAATCCATTTTAGGTTTATAAAAAGCACGATTTTCTAATGCAAAAACACGTTTTGAAAATGATCCTGGTTCAATTAGTTCTAAAGCTTTTTCCAACATATTTATTCTAGCATCCATATTATCAATTAAATAAACAATTTCAGCTTCTTTTACTTGAGGTAACACAGGTGACCCAAACTCATTTTTACCATGATGAGCTAAAATCATATGTTGAAGCAAAGTAACCTCTTCTCCTTCAATATGCATTTTATCCGCCATCTTTTTCACCATTGCTTGTGAAATTGAAATATGTCCTAATAATTTACCTTCAATTGTATACTCAGGAACAACTGGTCCACTTAATTCTATAGTCTTTCCTAAATCATGTAGTGCAATTCCAGAAAATAATAAATCCTTATTTAAAGATGGATATAAAGTACACAAAGCATCTGCTATTTTTAACATACATAAAGTATGATGAGCTAGACCTGATACATACTCGTGATGATTTTTACTTGCTGCAGGATAAATTTTAAGTTTTTCAAGATGTTCATCAAATAATGCTTTAACTAATTGATTTAACTTTAGGTTATCAATTCGATTAATGTAAGCTTTTATGTCTTTGATTAATTCTTCACCAGTTTTTGGGGCACTTTTTAAATATTTTACTTGTTCATTAGGATCACTAGAAGCAACATGGATTTTAATTATTTTAATCTGTCGATCCTCATTATACTTAATTACATCTCCCTTTACTTGAACAACACTACCCATAACAAGCGTTTCTACCTGTTCGTTAGTCGCATTCCAAAGTTTGGCATCTATTGTTCCTGTAGTATCTTGTAAAGTAATGCTTAAATAAGTTGATCGATTTGCACCATTTGTCTTCCCAGTGACTACACGATTAATCAAGGCTTCAATAATTATACTTTCATCACCAGGCTTTAATTCATTAATCTTATTCATCGTTTAAGGCTCCTTCTTTATAAATTAATTCTTTAATATGTTCATAATTGTAACCTTTTCTAAGTAAGGTATCAATAATTTTTTCTTTTAATTGATTTCCTTGATATTTTTTTAAATATTTCTTTTTTTGCTTTATAAACTCTTTTTCTAATGCCATCTGTTCCTTTTGATCATCAAAATCAAAATCATAATCAGCTAAAGCTCTTTCAATTGTTTCAGTTGTAAAACCTTTGATATATAATTTATCACGAATTTTTTTAAGTATTGCTTTATATGAAAATGTACTATTACGATTATAATAAGTATCAATTATCTCAGTAGCTGCATTATATTCATCATCAACATCATTTTCTTCTAAACAGTGATCAATAATTTCACTACTAATACCATAACTACGTAAATTATAGATAGCCTTATTTAGTCCAATTCCCAAACGTGTACAGCGTTTTAAATAGTTTAGGGTATATGCCTCATCATTTATCAAATTCTTCTCCTGAAGCAATTCTAGAGTTGCATCCAGTTGAGTATCATCATAATCACCATTGTCCATTAATTTCTTTTTCATTTGATTATATGTATAATCCTTTACTGTAAGTAATTTTAAAGCTTTATTATATGCTCTAGTAACTTGCTCATAATCCTTTAAAACATCAAAAATTTCTTTATTAATCTCTTTGCCTGGTTCTAATTTATAAGCAGTTATTACTTTATCACTTACTTCAATAATTATTTCACTTTCATCAAATAAAAAAACAACTTCATTTATTCCTTTTTTAATTGAATAAATTGATTTAACAGTATAAGTATAATGTTTCAAATTAATTGCTCTTTGATACACAGCTAATACTTTTTCATAAAAAACCTCACTGCTAAATTTCATTGCATTCAAATACGCTTCTTTAGCCATATTTGAATAATCATTACTCATCATTTTTAATAAAATAGCAACTAATTCATCTGTCTCTTTAAAGAAATATCCATTTACTCCATCAATAATGACATTTTCTAAATTCTTATCATAACGAGCAATTGCAGGTATTCCACTAGCCATTGCTTCTATATAAGTCAAACCTTGAGTTTCAGTAACTGAAGCAGAAACAAAAACATTTGAAAGATGATAGTAACTTGGAACTTCTTTAGCAGGCTTAGATCCAGTAAAAATTACATATTTACTAATATTATCATCCTTTACTAGTTCTTTTAGTTCCTCAAGTTGTGGTCCACCACCTACTATCAAGCATAAAACATTATCATTTTCTTTGACAACCTCTTTCATTGCGTCAATTAATATTTCAATACTTTTTTCCTTTGCTATTCGTCCTAAAAAAGTAATAATAAATTGATCTTTTATCCCATATTGTTGTTTAATTTTACTAATCAATTCATCATTTTTATTTTTGGGATCAAATTTTTCCAATTCCAATCCCGTTGGAATAACATGCATATCTTTATTCAAACCATATTTCTTCAACGCTTCCTGGGTTTTAATTGATGGAACAATTAATTCCGCACTTTTATCACCATAAAATTTACTAATTCTTGTTATCGCTTTTTTTATCAATCCGTCTATTGCCCCAGAATTAACTGGATTTACATAATGGGAATAATCAGCCCACATTGTATGATAAGTATATACGACTGGAATATTTAATGACTCCCCAACAATTCTACCAAAAATTCCAACTCCAAATTCAGTCTGTACATGAATCACTTCAATATTCATACCCTTAATTTCTCGCATTCCTTTAAATGAATAAATATTACAAGCACGATAACCATACAATGCTTGAATTTCTAAACCAGGAACTCTTAAAATATTATCACTAGGATCATCACAATAATCACTTTCACTAGGTAATTCACTCGTTACAACAACAACCTCATGACCATGTTTTATCAATTCATCTCTTAAAATCTTTGTTGATGTCGCCACCCCATTAATATCGGGGATATATGTATCTGAAAAAATAGCTATTTTCATAATTTACTCCGATCTATTTATTTCTTTATTAACCGCAAAAACCAAACCACCTACAATTAAACCTAGATAATATGTAATAAAACGCCATATCAGCATAGTTGTAGGTGTCCCAATTGTACCTAATATAGGTGAAAACAACATAAAATATACACCTTCACTACCACCACTTGCCCCTGGTATTGGCACAAAAGCAGTTATCATATAAACAAATGAGCAAATACCAATAAAATCTGGTAATTGAGAAATTGTAACATCCATGTGTAGAGCTTTAGCAGCAAAAAAAGGAATACTATACATAATAATCAATTTAAATAAATTAATTATTGATGATTTAATCAATACAGTTTTATTACGTTGTAAAATACCTAATTCATTTCTAAAATTTTCTAATGATCGAGAAATTTTAATTGCAGTATCTTTATGATTCTTTATAATATGAATTCGACTTAAAAATCTAATAATATTATTACAAATAAAATTTTGAAGCCATTTTGACTTTGCTCCCAAAAACAATCCTGCAATAACAAAAAAATTAATTAAAAAGCCAACTATTGCCAATGAAAAAAAACCTGAGTATACAGCACTATAAACTTGATATCTAAATATCATGATAACTGCAGTGAATAGAACTAGAACACTTTGATATACAATAAAAGCCATTAATAAAATACTTGCTGAATTAGCAGGCGTAATTCCTTGACGGTTAAATATATAAACCTGCGCAAACTGACCTCCACTTGAAAAAGGTGTTATTCCATTAAAAAAAGTTCCAGAAATAGCGTTAGTAAATCCTTGTTTATAATTATAATCTTTCTTATATAAATGCCCAAAAGTATATAAATTCATTCCATCAAGAAGAAAATAAACCCCCATTAGTACAAATGAAAAAATAATCCATATAGGTGAAGCAGACATTAAAGCTTTTAAAGAGGCTTGTAATTCATCTTTCATGGTTAAATAGATAACTATAGCCCCTAATGTTAAAACCAATAAAATATTTAAAAAATATTTTTTATTCGCCTTTTTATCCATAAAATCACCTCAAATTAGAGTCTTAGTGTCTCTTCATACACCTCTAATAATTCTTTACCTATTCTAGATAGCTCTCTTTCTTTAGCTACTTCATATCCGTTATTAACTAAACTAGGAGACTTACCTAAAACTATTTTATTAATAAGCTCAACAAAATCATCAGTATCGTTCCCTTTATAACAATTCACACCATTTTCAAGCCATTTAGAAAATACTGGAATATCTCGTAATAAAATATTACATTTACAAGCCAATGCCTCCAATACAACTATACCTTCAGTTTCTTCACGTGATGGGAAAAAAAAGACATTACTTCTTCCATATGCCCCTTTAATTATATCACCACTTACATATCCAGGCAAAATCACATTACTAGGAAGTTTATCTAATAAAGTTTTAATTTTCTTAGTAGGACGAGATAACTTAACATCTCCAAACCACATAAATTTATAATCAGGTAGTTTCTCTGCAACTTCAACAAAAGTGTCAAAACCTTTGCGTTCAAATAACCATCCTACAGATATAATAATAACTTCATTACTTTTTATATTATATTCATTTATAAACATTCTTATTTGTTCTTCAGTTGGATTAAATTGTTTCAAATCAACACCATTAGAAATAGCTTTTATAGGAATACTTATTCCATAAGATTCTAATAAACCTTTTGAATATGGAGTAGGTGTTATTATATAATCACCTTTAGTGTATAAATTAATTAACCATTTTTTATAAACGCCAGAAACCGAATTGGAAAACATAAATGAATTCTTAAAATCTTCTTCAGTACTATGAGCATGATACACAATTTTTTTATTATTATCACGTGCTTGATTTATCATTTTAAAACTATCTGGCCAGACAGTATTAATATGCAAAATATCATAATCTAAATCATCTTTATCAGTAGTATAAGGAATTCCATTTAGTTCAAGTGCTTTTTTTTGATGGACAAAAGCACGACCTATCCCTGACTTTCTTATTGAATCTTCTTGTCCAAAATATAATTTAATTTTCATTTTATCACCATCGTTATTATACTACAAAATAGAAGTTATTAAAAGCAGTAATTCAAACTCAAAAAAAGACAAAAAAAAGAACCGGCAGCTTGCTATTGTCGCACCTCAGTACTATCTTCGCCGTTATGATGCTTAACTTCTGTGTTCGGTATGGGTACAGGTGTGTCCATCATGCTATCGCTACCAGATCTTCTTTTTTAAGCAATCCCTTTTGAGAATCACTCAAAACCGGATAATAGTTCTACTGCGTCTTTTGTCTTCCTTTTCTCTCAAGCCTTAACCTTTCTTCTCTAGGTTAAGTCCTCGACCTATTAGTATCAGTCCGCTTAACATGTCGCCATGCTTACACTCCTGACCTATCAACCTTATCGTCTTTAAGGGGTCTTACCTACTTTCGTAATGGGAAGTCTCATCTTGAAGCGGGTTTCACACTTAGATGCCTTCAGCGTTTATCCCTTCCATATTTAGCTACCCAGCTGTGCCACTGGCGTGACAACTGGTGCACCATTGATATGTCCATCCCGGTCCTCTCGTACTGAGGACAGATCTTCTCAAACTTCCTGCGCCCACGACAGATAGGGACCGAACTGTCTCACGACGTTCTGAACCCAGCTCGCGTACCGCTTTAATGGGCGAACAGCCCAACCCTTG
>ERZ808049.134-NODE-134-length-70132-cov-20.799715_pt1 | contig 70132 bp, 66 predicted proteins | sample MGYA00380198_ERZ808049 | MGnify/ENA primary metagenome ERZ808049 (study PRJEB31490, sample SAMN06133414) | mouse gut metagenome | isolation source: Z2_2 | host: mice | place: China: Chengdu | collected 2015-05 ...
CGAGTCCTGTATACAAGATCAGCTTGCCAAGATCAAGCTGTTCCTCCTTTGATATCACTTATACCACCTCCAATTTTGTCAGCTCCACTCCATATAGCCTCCTGCGCAGAATGCTTTCTACCACAGGCAGTGATACGACAATCTTATATTCTAACAATCCTGACAGTCGAAATAGATTCCTTCTCCCAGTTTTTTGTTTATTTAGCACAAGTGATGATACCATTCCATTATCATAGATCTCGCTGCGCTCATGAATACAGTTTATCTCTGGAAAACTCGGCACCCAGTATATTGGATACTGATTGCTCTCCTCAGATGTTGGAAAAAGCTGAATACCTTTAAATTCTGTTTCCTTATCGTATAACGCAATCAAATTTTTTAGCCGATCTGACACCATAAAAGTTGGACTTATTAAAATATCACATATTTCCTCTGCCTCATTACCGCTGAAATATGCCACTTTTATCTTATCCAATGCCTCAAAATCTTTTCTTGCCATAGTATAACAGTAGACATTTGGATCCAATCCCATCAGTTCTATTGGATTCTCAACTTTTTTGCTTTGGGATAATTCATAGTATTCCATCTTGTGCCTCCTCGTCTGTCGTCCCCTGAACCAACTTTGCAAAACCGGAATATTCTATTTTGCTATCCACATCTATATCAAGCTTTGAGGCATCACAGTTGATTACAGGACATCCTATTAAAATACAGTGTTTTAAAGCAACATCGTCAAAGCTACATTCATGAAACTCTGCTGGTTCAAAATACTGCGGATTTTCTATATTTGGTCCTTCCTCATAAAAGATGCTTTCCATAAACTCTGTCCGGCGAAACACACAATCCGAAAAAATACACCCTGTCATACTTGTAGTTTCCACTTTTACATTCTCAAATGTACAGCCATCAAACATGCAGTCGTTCATGATACAATCTTCAATACTGCTGTCTTTAAAAGTGCTGTCTTTAAAAACGGAATGACTCAAATCCAACTTCTGAAAGTGTTTCTCTTTATAAAGTACTGCTGGGAAATTACGAAACCTTAAATCTGCAGTCCTATCACAATTAAAAATATCTATTGCAGGGCGAATCGCATATATTGTTTTCTGCCAATCCATGTACTCCCCAATCTGTATAAAAAAATGTGGTGCTTTTTCCATTTGGGCAATCAGTCTGAAATCAATCATATCTTCTATAAAATATTTGAACCGCATAGAAAAATAATATAGTAAACTTCTTACTGCACGTAACCGCAGCGTCTCTATCATAGCAGGGCGAATGTAACGGCGTAAACTTTCCTTTGCTGCACGTTCCGATAGATTCTGTGTAAGCTGCTCTAATCCTACTGCCATCCAGTCTGCCGGCAGAACTCCTGTGAGAAAACTGTCCCCAAACACACGTCCTCCTTCCCCATAACTATCTATTCTGTATTTTGGATGTTCTTCTTGAAGAGAACTGTATAAAAATGACAAATCAATTTCAGCCACAGGTAATGCTTTCCCATCCTTTTGGATAAGAATAAGCTGTTCCATGTACTGTTGCAGAACTCCTTTCCACATTTTTGTGATCTTGTCCTTTTGCTGCTCAAAGAGGTCTATTGTGTATTCAGCTACATCTGCAAATATTTCAGGATACACATTCTGTTCAAATATCTGTATGTATGTCTCTCCCATATAGACCTCCTGCTAATTGATCAGTACTTCACTAGCTGCCAGAACCGCACTACTCTTGTTTAAATCAATATATGCCTCTTCTGTACCTATAATAATTTCATTGGAAGCCACAATATCTACTTCACTAGCAGCACTAATACTAACTTTCGTATCAGACATGATACTAATCTCCTTGTCAGAATAAATCTCAACACCTTTTTCATCTGTCAAATTAATATAAATCTTTCCTGATTTTGCTATAATATACATTCCCTCATCCGTAAGCAAAATCTCCTTCCCTCCTGGCGCTTTCCAACTTTTGTGATGTGGATTCTGAGGGGGACAAGAAAAAACAGAACTAGCTGCAAATGCCTCTCCCTCCTGGCCAGACGGAAAAAATACTCTTACTTCATCGCCTACCTCTGGCATACAGTACCATCCGCTGCCATCACTTGACGAATAGGCTGTAGAAAATGGAAACCACCAGTCACCACCTCCGTCGTACTCTTTGTCAATATCTGTGACATGAACCTGTACCTTGTCCATATTTACAGCTTTGACAATTCCCTTCATCATCTTTCCAGAAGCCTTGCTCACAGTCTTTGGAACTGCTATACCTGCCATACTTCCATTTGACTGCATCAATTCATAACTTATATGGAGAATTCCATCTGTGAGCACTGCGCTAATTCCCTTTATTCGTGCTGACTTGCCGTTCATTAATACAGTATCTCCAATAAATGCATACTGATAACTCTGAGCCTGTTGCGCTGCAAAATCTTGTCCCATGGAACCTGAAAGTTTCGCAAGATTATCCACACTGCTTCCATAGGAAAATGCTTTACTCTCAATCTCAACTGTCTTTCGTGACGGGGGTAATCCGACATACAACTGTGGTCTTGGCGCTGCAATATCAGCAACAAGGGGCGCACCCAACTGCGAAGCCATTCGCATAGCAAACTCCCAGTCTGTCTCATTGTATTTCATAATGAGCTGACCTATTGCCTTGTCTGTTACCATCATGTGCAGATCTCCCTTTTCCTGAATGCCATCAGTAATAATCTGGCCATATGTATGAGATACCTGCTGGTAAGTCTTCTTTTTCTTTGTCACATCAAGAAGTCTGCTTGTTGTATATAGACTTAGTGTCACAATGCTATACTCGTTTTCCTGCCGCAATCCGATATCTTTAACACAACCACTAAACAGTCTGTCTGGTTGTCCGTCTGCAGTCGTGACAAGATTTAAACGCAGCATTTCATCCACCCGCTGCATCATGTCTTGTGCCTGCTCTGTATCTACTTCTCCTTCCACAATTGCCACCCCATGCTCATTAGGTCTGTGAATAATCTGTACAGCCGTAATCTTCCTAAATGGAAAACCTTCTACTTTTAGATTTGCATAAGATATTGTTTCCACAATTCTTACCCCCTCTCTTTATTTTTTATTTTCATTGTGATCTTCTTTTATTTGTTCCTCATCTGTAAATCGAAAAGATGTAAGCATTTCCTGTGCAATTGGTCTATATCTTTCCCTATTCCTACAGTTAAAATTGATGAACCCCAGCAAAACTTTACCATCAAGCGAGGTGAAGTACATCACGTTATAAATAGACTCCGTAATTGTATGTGAAATCATCTCAATGCTTGAGATTGTATGTTTTTCTGTCTTTTTCACGTTTTCTGACAAAATTCTTACCTTTGGTCCTGTCCTCTCCAATGCAAGCCGTGCAATTTTCAAGAAATCTCCCATATATTCCTCTGGGACTTCATGCTGTGTATGATGATAACCTACAGCAAGATCAAGATAACTGTTTGAATACACCTTATCTGGCTTATTTCCAAGCGGATAGGAAACTGCTATCTCTTCTGGTGTAAGCTCCTCAAAATCCGTAGGCATCCAGATCGCCACTTTTCCGTCTAAAAATAGTCTCTCCGCAAAGTTTACAGGAACCATATTCACATTTATCTCTCCATCAAAAATAGATTGTTCCTTCTCTTTCTCTATAGTCTCCTGTGAAAATCGTTCCCGTTCAAATTGTTCTAGCAACTCACGCTTTTTTATTAGTTCCTCATCCAGTTCTGGCATTTGTATTTCCCCCTATCGAATATTATTTTATTATGGAAGATTTTTTATGATTGTCCAGTTCTATCAATAATATGGGTCCCATGGTCGATCCTTATCCGCCCATTTTTCCCATAAATACAACTCGTTGCCTGGTGTTTCTTCTATCCTTTCTACTAGAAAAAAATACCCATATAACTTAAGATATGCTTTTCCAGTTCTATCAATAAATAGAAATCTTGCATTTGTCTCTTCTTCCCAACCTTCCAGTGATATCATTGCTCCAACACATGGAGAATCAATCTCTAAAATTGGAGGCCATCCTATCGTATTTATAAGGTCACTATAGTCATAGATAAATCCTCCTGGTGTCACTCTAAATATATTTTCTTCAGTTAGCGTAAATTGTCTGCCTATATATTTTACATTTTCTTTTTCATAAGCTTCCTCTTCCTCCTCCTCCCATTCGCCTTCTATGAACTCTACTTTAGTGCCAACATACTCCACTATTTTCCATGTTCCTTTTAAAAATTGGCAATAAAAATAAGTTTTCTTCGGTGACCACCATAAAACAAATTCTCTACTAACCCCATGTAATATTTTGCTCAGATTTTCATTGCCTGGTTTCAGCGTATCAATATCTATATTGTTATAAATGTTGCATAGAATACCAGCCGCCTTACCGCAGCGTATATAGGATATCTCATTTTGTGCGAATAGTTCTGTCTTATCACTGCACCCCGCTGGTACCAATATCAGCACTGATAATAGAATGAACAGAATTCCCACGTATTTTCCTTTATTTATTTGTATCTCCCCCCTATCGAATATGTTTTTTATTATGGAAGTTTTCTTATAATTGCTCATTTTCATTAATGATATGGGTCCCATGGCCGATCCTTATCTGCCCATTCCTGCCATAGATATAACTCGTTATCTGGTATCCTTTCCTCTATCCTCTCTACCAGAAAAAAACACCCATCTATCACAAAATATGCTTTTCCATTTCTATCAATAAATAGAAATAATGCATTGCTCCCTTTTTGCTCCCAGCCTTCCAACGATACAATTGCTCCCACACATAGAGGCTCTATCCCCAAAGTTGGCGGCAGTCTTACAGTTGCTAGAAGGTCTTCATAGTCATAGATAAATCCTCCTGGCGTCACCTCAAATGTATTTTCTTCAGTTAACGTAAATTGCCTGCCTATATTATACTTCATACTCTCTTTAATATGCGCTTGCTGCGCCGCTTCCTCTTCTTCCCCCCATTCCCCCTCAAACCAATCTATGCCATAATCAACATACTCTATTACTTCCCATGTGCCTTTAAAAAACTGACAATAAAAATAAGTTTTCTTTGGTCTCCACCATATAGCAAATTCTCTATAAATCCCAGAATGTAATATTCTACGCAAATTTTCATTGCCTGGTTTTAGCGTAGTAATATCTATATTGTTATAAATGTTGCATAGAATACCAGCCACCTTGCCGCAGCGTATGTTGGATATCTCATTCTGTGCAGATAGTTCTGTCTTATCACTGCATCCTGGTATCAACATCAGCACTGATAACAACATTAACAAAATTAACACATTTTTTCCCTTACTTTTTCTTTGTCTTGTAATCCCGTGTAATATCATCATCTTTTTTATAATCTCCAAATAATAACAATTCATATTCATCCATGCGCCTTTTTTCCAACCCTGGCAAATATTTTCCATCTAAATTCTCTACTTCCTCCATCAACACCTCATCAACTTTTTTATAATCCTTATTTGCTACAGCGGCAATTAAAATTGCAATAGACGTTCTTAAATCTCCATATGGTTCTGGATTGTTTTTCTGCTTCTCTTCGTCTACTTGACGCACTACAAGTCCATCACCTCTATTATATTCAAAATCAATGAAAAAAAGCATTTCTCGTTTTGTAAAACCATTTTTATCAATGTTATAATGAAAATCCTCAGAATTTAATTCATCGATTTTTCGTTTTACCTGGGCATATTTTTCATTTAAATCCTTTATTGCCAACTGTTCACCTTCTTGCATACTTAATCCTTGGCTGAAATCCTCGCCTGGTAAAACATCATGTCCCAGTGCAATTGTCTTGCCATTATTATCAAGCACATACCTGCCATTCTCAATTTTATGCTCTTCATACGATTTTAAAAATTCTATGTATTCTGTTGGGAAATCAAAAACATCACTGTCTAAGTTTGCCTTCCCCAGATCAGACTTTTCTATTATTTTGCTGCAAAGTTCTATTGCCGCCTGGACTCTCTCCTTTAGCGCTTTCTGATTCATCTCTTTTTTATTTGAAGCTTTCTCCAATGTCTCTACTGGTACTTCCATCTCTGCAAATGCCGGTTCCATACTAACACTTACTGTCTCTTTTGATACTGCTGCACCTGCCTGTTCTGCGGACTCTGATTCTATTTCCGCGTCCCCTTCAGATTCTGGTGTTTCTACAATACTGATAATCCCGCCAAACTTACATGGGCATACACTGCCCACTGTAAGCGCTGGCGCACCATCAATCATATGTTCCTCATTACAAAACCTCCAAGGCAGCGGCGTATCAAGCTGGCACTTGTTGGAAGCAAAACATTCCTGGAGCGTCACTGCCGCTTTGGTTACAGTCTTAGCTATCGCTTTTCCAGCGCGCTCAAAAAAATTGTCACCAGATTCTGCCTTGTACTTCTCGTCAGCCTGTTTCTTTGCTTCTTCAAAGATCATTTTAGAATTACAGTCTCCAAAATGTGTCAGATTAATCTGAGGAGTATGATCATTTGCATTTAAAAGGGGCTGCCCCTGATAAATTACCCCATGCCCTACATCCGTATTCAGATAATTTTTCATGGTTCCCATAGAACACTCTGCATACATACCATGCAATACATATTTTTTCCCTTCCTCTGCCATATCCTTTCTCCTTTCATTATTTCGTTCCATCAAAAAAGTTCGTCATCCAGCTTTCTGACTCAAACAGAAAGAATTTATCTGGTCCAAGCATAAGCCGTTCCTCATTTCTAAGAACTGGCACCACTACAAATCCCCACCGCTGCTCATCACCAAGCACAAAAAATTTTAACTCTCTATTCACGATAGAATCAAGATCATCCTGAAGAATCTCTCCATGATACTGAGCAAGAATATCCTCTGCATGCACAGCTATAAAATTTTCTGGATTCACACTGTAATTATAAGTATATCGTACTTGGCCGCCGATATCCTTTAAGTGAAGCTGTAATGTCAAGTCTGCCATATTCCTTGAAATAAATCCTCGAATATTCTTCCTGTCAAGCCCCTGTATTAATATCTTCTCAGTTCCTGTATGAGTCACTGCTGTCACAATATAAGGAAATACTGCATGTTCATTTGTAATATGAACATCCGCATATCCGAAGCGCTTGTCTTTGATATATTTGATAGCCCCATCCAGACACATTAACTTCAAACCATAATCTTCCGAGGATTTGAACTCTCGCTTTGATGATTGTATCACTCTGCCAGGAATAAATTCTTTGAGTGCTTCCCGAAACAAATCAATTCGACAGGACTGCCCTGTTAACCGCATAATAGAATACTCCTGCAATTCTCCCGTTTCAAAAGCATTTTCCATAAACCGTTTTACAATACCATAAATATCCGCCTGCAACAGTCGATTGAGCATATTTACACTTAGATATATGGTTGGTATATCTTTCATTAATTGTAGTCTGCCGTTCTCCATAACTGACAATTTAAATCTTTCTGCTTGTATCTGATTCCCCGTTTGACTGCCAAATGCTTTATTGTTCATCGGTAATGATGTGATCGTTATTCCTAATATCTCCTCACCTGCTTCCCTTCCATAGAAAGTCTTTTTTATCTGTTCTGCTATCTGAAAAAGATAATAGAAATTATTTTTTACTGCATAATATTCATTATTACTCTTGTGTTCATATCCACGAAAAGTTGTTGGTATTACCATTCCGGCTTTTTGATATTCCTTGTCAAGCATATGATATACCTTTTCAGTACTTTCTGCGTCCACTCTCCGAAAAATATCTTCTCCCATATCCCGTAGAATTTCCTGTGGTTTTACTACACTATCTGCTCCAAGCTCATAAGCCAATGCAATTTTTAGCAACTGCATGATACGATATGTTAGATTATTGCCACCAAAATCTGTATCTCCATTTTCATAGGCTGTGGAAATATCAATGCGATACGCGATTCTCTGATTATCTATTGTAAAGCTACAAGAGGAAAGATCTGTAGTGCCACCACCACAATCTACAATCAGCGCCTTTAATTCTTCGCGATTTTTATACTTATTCTCTTTAATCAATTCAGAGATAGAATTATAAAGAACTGCCACACCTTCATCAAGCATATCCTCTTGCTCAATCTGGTATTCTGGTAGTATCTCTTTATAAAGCCTTATAAATAATCTTTTCTGCTTGACTGGTGCTGAGATGTGCAAATTTTTAAATCGACACTTAAAACGCTGCGTAGCACAGCTAATTACATGCATTAAAAACTCTTTTATAATATCTCTGCGTTTGACAAAGCACCTGTGTCCATCTCTGTCCACAAGTTCTTCCTCTTTGTCTGGATCACTGATCCAACGCTTGATATCATAAAACACACAAAATCCTTCGTCGATATAACTCATACGAAATAATTTATCTGCTTGATGCCCAAATACAAATGTTACTTTTTCTCCGCTAATTTTGGAAACACCCACTACTGATGGAAGAATGGGTGTTTCATATCCGCCCTCTTCATCAGCAAGATATGTAACATAATTAATATCATTTTCCCTAAGAGTATCTTTGACTGGATCTCCTTCTAGTTTCTCAAAATACCCAGAATCAAGATATATACCTGCAGTAGTATTACTGGTTCCAAAGTCTATGGCAAGTGGCATATTTATATCTAACAGTTTTCTTACTTGAAAATCCATGACTGGTACTGCATAAAATTTTAGATGCTCTGGCATCATTCCATCATCAGAATCCTTAGAATAAATACGATACAATAGTTCTGATTGCATTCTATCCATACAATACAGATAATAACTCTTCACCGACGCCTCACTGCATTCCAGTGCATCTGATTTTGTCAAATACAACTGGTCAATACAATCTTTCAACTGCCTTACTTGAAACACTGCACAAATTTTACTTCCATTGACTAATAATGCATTGGTATCTGCTATCTCTGGCCGATATCCTATTGTATAATGATCAAAAAAGTTTACTTCGATATCCTCATACACGACAATTCGAGCACACCCCTTAATAGAATGTGCCATAAACTCAAGTCTTGCAGATGCAAGCAAGTCCTCTATGCGCTCTATCCCTTTTCTATTTCCTCCAGTAATGAAAAGTCCTCGCTTCCGCCCGCGAAATCTCATAATCTGATGTATCAACTCATCCTTGTCTAACGGCGCCTGTATACCATTAATAATCTGTTCGCGCCAGCAAATATCTCTAAGCTGATAGGTGGTCATAAGTTCAAGTTCTTCTCTCATATAATAATGAAGTTCTTCTTTTTTAACATTTTTCTGGTTTAAGGTGTATGTATATCTATTCATCCTGTTTCTTTATACCTTTCCCGTTTTAAACATCTTTTAGTAAACTGCTGTTTCTTCAAACCGCATTGCATCATTCACCCCTACAATGCCAAAGTGATATTTCCAAAATACACGCAAATCATAACCTACTGGCATAAAAAGATCCTTGATTAACAGAAGCTTTTCTTCATTTTCTCGCGTTTTTTTCTCTTTTAAATACAAAAGAAGCTTTTTACTGTCCTTCTTGATTTGATAAAGCACAGCATCAGGATAAATCACATACAATCCCCTGCGAAATTTTTTGAGGGACGATCCTGTCTGAATCTGCCCTAGTAAAAGAGCCGCAACCCTATGCCAGTCTTTTTGCGGAACTGCTTTAAGATGCTGCGCTGCCTCCTGCCAATAACTTCCTTGTCTTAATTCATACAATAATCTCAATATATAAATATCCCTTTTACCAATTCCATGATGTAGCTCTATATAAAGTATTATATGGAGTGCTGCATCGATCAGATATCGATTTAAATCTGGCATTTCCTGAATATCAGGTGCCAAAATTTCTTGAAAAACCTCTGCGAAACGGTATAACAAATTTAACTCTATCACATTATCATTAATTGACGTTTCATTGATACAGGGAAATGCCTGCTCATAAAACGGACTATAGTCTTGGGCCTGAACAAAAAACAAATCCTTTTCATCAATACCTTGTTGCCGTGCCCGCAGCGCTATATCCCACAAATAATTCATATATCTCCTCCTTATGCCAGTTCTCCAATACAAGTATATTCGGGAAAAATTTTTTGTATTTGTGTCACCAGAAAACTCATAATATCCTCATTAAGATAATTGGTATAATCCGCTACCTGAAACTGAAGTACCAAATACTGCCTCCCAGTCCCTGCTCTGATTTCATCTTCTATAAAACTATCCATATTGTAATTAGATGCTTTTGCATTCTCTGGCTCTCGTTCCATTAATTTATAATCTATAAAACGAACCAAATCAGTATATGGATAGGACTCTATCAATCTTGCCATCTCAGCCTTCGTCTTGACGCTCCGTCGATACATTTCTGTAATATCAGCCGTGAAACTTTCTTTACAGCAATTCGAGAGTATTAGATAGCTATATTTATTTCCATATTTGTTCGATTCCGGTCTGTCTACGCAGTATAATCGCCATTCAATCGGCATTTCAATTGGGCAGGTAATGATCAAATCTCCACTGCTGCTACGTCGTATATTCGTTATCTCTGCTTTTGTATCCATTACAAGATACTCACATTCTGATTCTAAGCGATGTGCAAAAATCTGATGTTCATAATTTATCTTATCAATACATGGTTCTGGATAAGTATTTGTCTTTTCTGTTATAGCTCGTAAATTCCAGAGTGGTATCATGTGATAGTGTACACTTTCTGCGAATTCCTCAAAATCGATCACAATTTTTTCAATAACTGTATTTTCCTCAATCTGCTTTATTTCTTCTGAAGAATACAAATATACATCGAGTAGTTTCATTAGATATGCGTCGCATACCGTTGTCCATGGCTGATAGTTTGCTTCGTATATATAATATAGTTCTTTCACCTTCTCAAGATATTCCTCATTTCGCTTTAACACAAAAGTTGCTTTATATTCACGATTCTCTGTTTTGAGAACACCATTAAACTTCCGCTCCTTGCGAATAATCTGATATATCTCCGACGCCGACGCACGCATAAATACCGTATACAGCCTTAACGGGGTTTTCTCTTGCAACGCTTTTGCGACATCACCGCACAATATCTCATGTTCGTTGACGGAATCCTCTATAACAGGGTGCATAAAATGGTCAGTAGGGTCATATTGTGCCTTGTCGGTCAGTGTCATATAGATTGCATAATTACTCCGATCCGAACTACACTCATTCAAGATTTTTTGCTCAAGTTCTTGATAGGAACTCTGTGCATACTCATATATCTTCCGAATCATATTTCCAACAATCTCCTTATAAAGTTCCCTCTCCTGTAAGTTTGGAATCTCCAGCATCCTCTTGTTGATATACGCCTCCATATCAAGCCCTGCATCAAATCCTGTATCACTCCACATTTGGCAATCCCTCCTCTGTTCCAAGCGCTGGTGGAACCGGTTCCGATTCCACTGGTTCCGTTGTCTGGTCTGTTGCTTCTTCCAAATCCGAATCTACATTCTCTTTTGCTTTTGCTGCCTCTTCCTTCTTCATATCCAGAAGCTCCATCTTACGCTCAATTTCCTTTACTTTGTCATCATCTTTCATTCCTGCATAAATATCCCTTGCCAGCAAATAATATTTCTTGGCATCTGTGTATGCTCCGTCTGCCATTGCCTCTGCCGCCTGCGCAGTATAATCCTGCGCCTCCTCCGCCTGTGTCTCCTTCAATGCACACTTTTCCTCTGCTGCTGCAAGTTTCCCCTCGATGACTTCCTTCTGCGCCTCATCCCCCAGCTCCTCATACTTCTGTAACGCACCTACATAGTGTACTTTAGCACTCTCATAATCTCCCTGAGCATAGGCTGTATCCCCCTGAGTTACATAGTTTGCTGCCGAATCTTCCGCTGCAAGCTGCTCTTGGCGTTCCTCCTCCTTAGCTGCCTTTTCCTCTTCCTTGTCCTCATAGAGCTTATCCAGCGCAGACACTGCAGCATCACGTCCTTTGTCAAAGTAAAGACGTGCGGCCTGTGCTCTCGCTTCGAGATATTTTTCCTCTGCCGCATCGTACAATCGCTTCTCGGCAAGCGAATCGCCTAAGTAAATGTAGTCATAGACACTGATATATCCTGCTGTGCGGGCAAGCTGATCATTGATATAGTCCAATCCGAGATTATCCGCATACCTTGCACGAATTGCTGCTTCTCTATATCCAGACTGTGCCTGTGAGTATTCTCCAGTACTCATCAATTCGTCTGCTGCAATCACTGCTTCAATCAGTTTTAGGCAGATTCCTGTCTCTGTCTGCATCTTCTTATCATGTAAGCTTTGTGCAAGATCAGCTGTGTGGTTACAGCACTCCTGTGCGCGCACGTAATTGTTCATCTGAATATACTCAATAGTATCCATATATTTTTTCTGCATATTGGCAATCTTTCCCTGACGCCTTTTTTGAAAAAACAGTACTAGCACAATGACCAATGCAATCACCACCAAAACTACTACGATTGCAATAATAATCTTTTTCATCTTTCGTCTTTTATTGGGATCCTGATAAATTTTATTGACAAATACCACTGCCAATGTATATTTTCGCAAATCTTCTGGCTGCCTTGAAAGTAACAAATCCTCTATATTAGCAACCGTTTCTTCTGGTTTGTCTGTAGCATCTGCAAATACATCTTTTAACTCACCCTCGTCAATATGCTCCCACACATCTCTGGTGTAGAGTGCGATTACATCCGTATTGGTCAACTTAATTTTCTTGGATATGTATGGTGAAAAATTCCTTTCCTGTCCCAGATAAGTATATAGATTATTTCGCTCTTCATGTTGTGTCACCTTGTCCTGCGATATCTTATCTGCCTTTGCAAGATCTACCGCAAGTGACTGGTCTAACGATTGTTCCTTCACAAAACCGTCTCGATACAGCCGCAATCTGATATTCCCCGCCTGTCCATATCGTATGCGAACATAATCTGTAATCACTATAGTAAGCGATGCTTTTAACTTTAATTTGCTCTTTGCTGTGATAAGCGCCTGATTTGCAGCTTTTAGACATCTGCGCAGCGTCTTTTTCTGCATGGAAGGATCTTCTGAAAACGCTGAGACGGCGGCACTCACTGCAAGCCTTGCACTCACTGCCTCAAGTTGATCATCAATCCCATCTGCTATGACATAGCATGCAAATTGATCTAATTCCACATACCCAAAGTAATCAGTATTTTTAATATCATTGCTTGCCTCGGAAGTAAATGCCGTCAAAAATTCCGAATTCTGTTTTCTCATCTTCTGATACCCTCACTCCGTATACCAATTAATATCACACTGGCATTGTCTTTTTCCTCTGCAGGATTGGTATTGACCAACTCTATCAGCTCATACGCCATCTGCTGACAAGCACTATTATTATACAATACCTCTTCAATCACCCTTGTACTCAAACAATCATAAATCCCATCACTCATCAACACAACAATATCATCCTGTTTCAACTTCACAGGCGCATCAAAGATTTCAATATCCTTAAAATCGTCTTTCCCAAGATAATTGTAAAGCCTCTGATCTTCCAGCATACGCAGTGCATCCTGGCGAGATAACTTCCCTTCCTGAAATTTCTGCTCTGCCAGCACCGCAACAGTATGACCGACAGACAATGGAACAAGCGAACCGTCGCGATAAACACATATTTTCACATTTCCTGCCACCGCATAGTACAAAAATCCGTCTCTTATCATGATGCATCCTGCACTTGCTCTACCACGACTCTCATCTTCCAACACCTTTACAATCTCTCTATTGGCACAGTGAAACGCTTTTCTAAAATAATACTGTGGATTGTTAAAAGCATTGTAATCCTTAAAAATCTCCACACAAGTATCCACTGCTGTCTTTGCTGCAATCCGCCCGCCAAATTCCCGGCCAGCGCCATCCGCAAGTACTGCCATCATTCCAGCCTCTGTTGTGAGTGTATCATATTGATCTTCCTGTACATCTCTTCCCCCGATTGTCATGCAGGCACCTGTATCTAATCCATGTTTTCGCAGTCTGTCATTTCTAAAAAACAATTTCATTAAATCCAGTATTAATATTAGGGCTATCAGCACAATTATTTTTAATGTATGATCCATATTGCTCCTATCTGTGCACCCAAACGCACCTTCTATTCCCTATCATTCTTCATCTGTCTTCTCCCCCCACATAAAGTGATTTCCACAAAATGGAAGAAATGCAAAAACAGATTTACCCAACTCAATCTTATCGTATGGGCTGAGTGGTGTTGGCGTATACACGGCACTTTCATTTAGATATACCAGTCCATTGGAATCTCCTGGCAATAACACAGTTTCCTTTTTCTTTGGGTCAAAAACAATAACAGCGTGATTTCTTCGTGATATCTCATTATCACCTAAAATCTGGATATCCATATCATCGGCACGACCAATAAAATTTTTCCCCTGAATAATCTTGTAATCTTTTCCCTGTCGTGGCCCGGATATACATACAATCCAACCACACACAGGCTTGGTATCCTCCCGAAACAGTTCCTCCTCAATATCAATATCACTCTTTTCAACCTCTTTTTTTTCTTTTGTGGCTGTCTCCACATTGCAATAAGGACAAACTGTCCCATACCGCTTCTTACTAAACATATGACCGTTTTGGCAACGGACTAAATTTGATTCTCCCATATTATTAATATCCTCCATTTTTATCTCGTACTGTATGTATCTATACTATAAGAAGCAAGAACTGCTTCTTATAGTCAGATGCACGGCGCAAAGAGCAGCGCCTTTTATCAGAAGTAAAGAGCTACTTCTGATAAGTTATATAATCTGCAGTCGTGTCAGGGCGATATGAATGATATCTCCCCGTTCCAATCTGCAGGGTTTTCCATATGCAAGCTTGTATTTTCTGCCGTCCGCCTTCTCAATTGAAATTCCATTTTTCTGAGAAACATCCTCTATATACCAGCAATCTCCAGAATAGTTTAATACGGCATGCTCTATGTCAATCATGCTCGCATAAGCAACATGGTCAAGATTTACTGTGACCTGATTTTCTCCAATATCTCGACCGATAACAATGCCATTTTTGCCGTAAATATTCCATGAGGCCGCCTTAGTTCCATCCTCTCCAAGCAAAATCAGTTCTGTTGGAATAGTACCTGGCGGTGTCCATTCTCTTAAAGTGTATTGTTTGTCCTGCTGCCTATCTGGCGCAAATGCCCATATAAAATGAAGTATGGCACAGACTGTCAACATTAAAGCGGCTGGCAGTGCAATATTCGCTCCCCAGATGCTTCTCATGTCCGTCACTAATATTGTCAACATTACAAACAAAATTGCCATGGTACAGTCAATTATCCTTCTTATTTTGTGCGTTTTATTTACCATTCTTTCCTATCCCCTCCCCCTCTCGGTAATACAGTATTTAGCATACTTTTTCATATTCAATTCCTCCTGAAAACCATATTTTTACAATATCCTAATATTAATTTTACTCTTATGGAAATATTTGTCAATTATTTTTATAATTTTGTATTTTTTATCAAATTTATAAATATTTAGCACAATCGAGCAGGGAAGCTTACTTCTCCTACTCGCGCGTCGAATACTCGTCAGCTTTGTTGACAATATTTCTTTGAGTGTTGTGTGCATAAAAAAGGACATCTTTTCCTTGATGTCCTTAAAATAGCTTTACTTATATGACTAATTCTTCCACACTTCTAATCCTGCCCATAGAACTGGATTTAAATCTGTCATTTTCCGCTGCGCCATATTTAATGCCTCGCTCAATAACCTGTCCTCTACCTGCATCTCTTTTAATATTATATCCAATAATAGGTTGGTATGTTTTGTAGAAACATCCCATTTGCAGTATAGAATAAATCGAACATTTTTCCGAAACATAGAATCCCATACACCATTATTACGCTCAATCTTGTCATTTGTGGGAGTTCCTCCACTGCAGGCAATTATGATTGCATTTTCAACTGTAGCAGAGTGCAATGTAATAAATTCATACAAATCAATCTGTTTCTTTTTCGACAGTTCCAGCTTCTTGGCACCATAGTATGGCTTTCCAAATTCCTCTGATACGCCATGCGCAGCAATGACTAAGATTTTTACTGACTCTGAAATCTCGATTTGATCAGATTTATTTCGCTTCAATTCTTTAAAGTCCGAGTATTTACACATTGTTTTTCGGATTTCCTGTAATCCTCCTTTTGTAGAATCAGACATATAAAAAAGATTGCTCCACTGCTTTGACTCTCTTTTGCTGTTTCCTATATTATTATAGTCAATTACTAGCTCAATTTTATTAAAATACTCGACTCCCCACTTTTCATTTGTCCGAATAAAGTTTGGGGTAATATGCCGCAGCTTATAATCTGGCATATAGTATAAAGTATCTTTCAAACCAATCTGATTAACAAGCGGCTGAAACAGCATTTCTGTTAATCTTTCAAACAAAGATACATAAGTTTTACACTGCATTCTCTCCAAATCATAAACATTTTCATCTATATTTTTCTTCAAAGAGCGAAGCAACTCTTCCAATTCACTTAGATTTAATTTTTCGGAACTTATATGATACGTATTTTGTGTTATTAAAATATGAATTAGGTAATCTTCTGCCAAAATATTTCTATAAAATATCTCGCTTTTATTCAATTTGCTTTCTAAAAATACAAATGGATTCCCATCATTCCAGCCAATTAAAGTATAAGTACTCAAAGGCTTATAATTTGGATGATGCTCCTCCAAATACTTTTTAATTTCCAAAAAACGATCTGCAGTTTGTTTATAAATATGGTCACTAACAGATTTCTTTTTGGCATTTCCTAACTGTTCAAATAACAAATAGTATTCTCTTTCTTTTGCTAATAGTGTTTCATCAATGATTACCTTATCATTTCCATTTTTCTGCTCAATAATTGATTTGGGTACCATGTTAATCAGTATCATCCACAATAATTCTTCTGCTTCCATACTTTCATCCAAGAAATCATTCTCCTCGCAACAAAGATACAAAAACCGCCGAATAATTACATCTGCCGGATCTCCCAAAAAAGAACGCTCTAAGTGAAACGATAACCCTCTTAATTTTTCAACTATCTGGAGTGACAAAGCAAGTATTTTCCTAGTGGAATGAAAATCCTTCCATTTCATTAAAATATCCGTAAATCTTATAAGGAAATGATACGCAATATCAATATGATCCATAAGTGTCATAATAATGGAAGGATACAGTCGCTGAAGATATATCCCTGCTTTGTCCAACTGATTCGTTTTAAAATAAGACGAAATAAGGCTATCATAGAAAATTATTTGATCCAAACTCTCATTCTTTGCCAATAAAACAATATTTACCTCCTGCATCTGATGAATCATTTTCTTAAAATCTTGTGGTTCCAACTTGAGAATCTTCTCATACATTCTAAAAATACAATACAACAATACTTTCGGATAACCCATACAATCAAAATATTTTTCAAACAGTTTCAAATTTGAGAAATCCATACTGTTTTCGAGTGTAGTATTATTTAGATAAAAAAACTGATCAAAAACAAATCCATATTCATGTAAAACAGCAGTTTCTTGTATCTCGATAAGCCTGTCAACAGCAGCGGCAAAAGAGAAAATACCTTCCACTGATGCACCAATTGCCATGCAAGCACCGGCCCAAATCAGCAGACCAAAGCACATATTAATATCTTTGTAAAAATATGTTTCACTCATGCTTGCCTGCCTGAAAAACGTATAAGCAATATCATTTGCAGCCTGGATTTCTCCCTTAGAAATTTTACTTTTTCCCTGCGCAAGCAGAATCAGTAGATACTCATCTGTAGTCATACCTTCCAAATTCAGGGTCATGGAACCTTCATAATTTTCAAAACAATGCTCAAGATTATCTGTGCTCGTTTCATTCACAACAAGTTTTGTTGTTTTTGCATCTCCTTCAAGGCAACCTTTTGCCAACTTTACTAGGCGTTCAATTAATAACCTATTCGATAATTCCAACCACTCGTCATAAGAAAATAATTTGAGAATATAACTGCTCCAGGAATATACCGACTGGGTACTATAAGTCATAATGAGCATGTACTTGAGCAGCTTCTGCGCAAATCCCTGCATGTCGCTCTGTTTTATTTTTTTATCCACTTTTCGGGAATACATTCTGTAATGTATCTCCAATATCTTTTCCGCTGCTATGCAAAAACACTCCTCATAGGATATCTTTACTCTTTCAAAATAGAAAAGGGCATCCTCTGGATGGATTTTGTTAAAGATAATGATACCTATTCTGCTATTGATTTCATCCGCATATTGAGGATAGTTGGTTACCTTTTCTTCAACCCATACATGAATATTATGTAACTGTGATCTGTCCGCAGAAGCAAGGATATAATTAATCTCACACAACACGCTGAAAAACAAATCTCCTGTCATATCGTAGAGCATTTTCCACTGTTGGGCGGACGCTATATAGTCCTCTGTCCACGTATAATAATTGGCAAGATGCTGTACCAAAACAGGGTCATATGGATTAATCTCCAATCCTTTTTTAATCCAATAGAACTGCTCCTCCTTATTCTCACTGTCTCGTAATGAATACACAATGGAGTTCACAAGATTTGGATAGTATTTGTCTTTCGCATAAATTTCTTTGAAAATTGTATAGGCAGCTCTCGTTTTTCCAGTAATATTATATAATTCTGCCAGCAAAAATTGAAAAAAAGGTCTGTATCCTCTGATAATAGTTTCAGTTCTAAAATTGCATGAAAATAATCATTTCGAGATAAGTAAAAATACGTCTTCAAAATTGTAAAATTATCCTGAGATAGTTTGTTTTCCTGTTCTAAAATCTGTTCATATGTGATGTCACCGTTAAAAATTAAAACTAAAAGTTTATCAAATAACTTTTTGTCCTGAGTAAATGCATTAATAGATCTCGTTTGGTCAAATAAAACATCAAAACTTATCCCATTCTTGCAAAACGAAGATATTTTCTGTCTTGCTTCATCCATCACATTATCAACAATATACACAGTCAATAAAAAGGAGTTCTTTTCTTTTAATAGCTCATACAAGTTACTGATTTTATTGATTAACAGCTCCCAATTAATCGCATCACTTGTCCCCAGATTAAAATTACATTTCATTAATGTTATGTTAATTTCGCTGTTATTAAAAAACTCGACCAACCTTTCCATGCCAATCACAATTATAAATTTTTCTGTTGCGTTCTGCTCAATATAAGTATTTAAATAGGCAAAGCTTAATTGCGGTTCCTCCACTATAATAATCCTTTTCAGCATCATTTCCAGGTCATCTGGCTGCATATAACCCAACGCGTCCCTAACCCTTTCCAAACATATATTCAGACTAATGCTCCCTATATCATAATGAATAAGATGTATTTCTTGATAATTTTTGATTTGTATCAAAATACACAAAAGCTCAGACAAAGAATCCTCATTAAAATTTTCCCCAACATATAATAGTTTCCTTAAATCTTCCAGGCAAGGAATTGCTAATTCGGAAAAAACTTCAAGCATCAGTTCCTGATCGAAAGCATACAAACCTGCAAACTGCGAAAACAAGATATTCCACAAACTAAAAATAGATTGAACCTTTTTATTGAAATAGATACGAATCTCATTTAAAAGTTTCTCCAACTGCCCTGCTTCCATTACTCCTATTCTCTCATCAAAATGATAAAGCGCAATCACCTTTCTAATTCCTGATGGAAGATTCACCAATAAATTTCTGCTGGTAATCTGCGTTAAGTCTGTTATCCCGTTTATGTTTTTCTGGTAATACAATATAATTACTAGACAAAAACGCATTTTGTCATATTCTTTTAGACGTAAAATAAATGCTTCTTTCTCTTCTGTGGTCACAATTATTCCCCCTGATAGAATTTTTACTCACATTCTTCTTCAACAATCTCTTCCGTATCCTGAGTTTTTATTACCAGTACCTCCCTCACTCCGTTTTCCGTCTTATAAAGCTGCATCCATAAATCAGTTATTAATTGATAACCTTGATACTATAAAATTTTCCCGTTTCGTAATGTACATTTAACTTTCTTATTAACTTGAAAAAATTACAAGCAAGACCATTTTTTAATATCCATCTAAAGAATTAATTCATTCGGATTATTTTCAATCATACTTGTGCTCCTAATTCACTTTTTGTCCCATTATATTTTTACACATATACACTTTTGCAGACTTTTTATATTCTAATCTAATTTAACTCATAAATTAAGTATATCGCATATTTCTGTAAATTGTCCAGTTCCTACTTCTTAACCCCCATAAATTTCTCAAAAAACGCCGTCGTATCCAGCGGATTTCCTTTTTTGTTTGGATTTAACTTATCCTCGTTTACAACATCATGGCTGTCTGGGTTGAAACCAAAAAACTGTTCAAACGTTTTGTGAATATTTGCAAAATCCATCTCTGGACTGACATTCGGATTTCGCTTTCTGGTCTCCTCACTTTTACCAGATTCTGTTTTCCTTCTATTGTCCGTTTTGTATTCCCTGTCATATTTGCTTCGTTTTGTGGGATTCGACAAAGTATCATATGCCTCATTGATCTGTCGGAAACGCTCCTCACACTCTTTGTTTCCTGGATGTGTATCTGGATGATAGCGCTTGGCAAGTTTCCTGTATGCACTTTTTAGTTCACTCTCTGTCGCTGTCCGTGGTACACCGAGTACCTTATAAAAATCTTCCATTCTTGTTCCTCCGTTCCTATGCCATTCCAAAAAACTCCATATTTTGTAAAGCCTTTTGGAATAACCCCTGCCACAACCAGGTACTAAAATCATTTATAAAAAGGCACGTCTTTACGACGTGCCTTCTGACTGAAAAAGGTTAGCCACCAATATATCCGCCTTCTACTGTCACAAGATTCAATTTGTCCTTTTTCTGCTTAATAACAATCTTAAAGGTTCCTACACCGTCAGAATTACCATAATTCTCCTTGTAGTCTACGACAAAAGCTCTAGGGAATGTATACTTCCTCTCCACAAGACCAGCCTCGACAATCTCTACCGTAACCTGACGGTAAGCTGCTGCCTCCTCTGCTGGAACCATGGACCACAGACCAAGCTGTCTGGTGCTGTCAAACGGATCTCCATCTGTAGCTACCAAAATCTTGCCTGATATTTCCAGAGAACATCCCACATCCTTTGTCCTTGCATTGGAATCCAAAGGAATCTCAGTCTGGAATTTAACCTTCTGCACACACTCCTGTGAAACCTCGAAGCTCTCGGCTCCGTCTACATTTACCTTCAATGACATGTCCTACCCCTCCTTTACTGGCTAAATCCGCCTTCGATTGTTGTCTTGTCTGTCAGATCCTTCTTCTGCTTTACATGCAGATAGAAAGTACCTACACCAGACTCATCATCCTGCTCCTCACTATACTCCATCACAAATGCATTTGGCAGTGTGATCTGGCGCACGATCTGACCTGCTGCCACCACATCAATCTGTACCTTTCTGTAGGAATCAGCAGAATCACTTGGAACTACACTCCACTTCGCAAGGTTGATTGTAGAATCCTGTGCCTCTGCACCAAGGGAAAACAGCATCTTTCCCCAGATTTTGACAGCAGCACCGTTGTCATTTGCCCTTGCATTGGAATCCACCGGTATTTCTGAGCAGAACTCTACATTTGTGATGCATTTCTCACTCAGGTTCACAGGACCGGAACCATCAATTGTTACTCTAAAGCCCATCTTTTTTTACCTCCATTCTTTTTTTGTTTGTAGATTGTTAAGATCAATTTGAAGTCAATCTGTTGATTTGAACCTCCAAATTTCTCGGGCTACCGTTGAATGATATGGTCAGCTCGCAGATGCCATTCACATCATCAATGACATAATCGAGACTGTCCCCCTCTGTCACAACTGCATTGATGCAGTCCTTCTTTGCAAGCCACTTGCTCTTTTGACTCTGTGGGTTGTTTGAGAAAAAATTCTTGATATTATCCTCTTTAAAATCACTTGTCACAAAACGCAGAATTCGTTCAATATAGGTCGTCACCTGTGTCTTATAGACAGGTTCATAAGTTGCCATCTCCGTATCGTACATTAGATTTCTTGCCTTGTACACTGAGATATTGGTAATCTTCTCTCCGTTTAAGGAAGCATTTTCGGAAGCAAAGATCCATCCGAAATTCTTCCTGTTGATTTGTGACTTGATATTATTGGTAAAGCCTGTAATTTCCTTAGGCATTGTTGTATACGCAACGAGCGAGTTGTTACCCGCCTCTATATCAAACCGAACACCTGGAAGTTCCATCGCTGTCGGTATACGCATCTTTGAAAAATGATCTTTCAGAAATTCAGGACATTGGCACGCCGCACGAAATCCTGCCGCAATATATGCACCATTGATATACAATCCTTCTATCCACAGACGCATAATATCTTCCTTGGCATCAGAAAGTCCAACGCTGTTATTCTCTGAAATTGTCATTTTTCTGTCCAGAATTACCCCAGATTTATTCTTGGGTATCACAGTAAAGTTTGGCAAAACAGGGATTGCAAACTCACTGTATGGTTTCCCTGTCAGCGGCGCACATTTCTCAATCGCCTTCTCCACACCCTCAGCGGCAATGGCATTGAATGTCGTTTCTTCCCTATTTTCAAAGGAGAAGAATGTTTCTACTCTGTAGTCCTTAAACACGTCTAGAAGTGTTCCTAGCGTCTCGATGCTGTTGACATCCTCACTAATTTTCTTAATATTTCCCCGAAACCGCTCTCGCTGTATCTTGTTCGATACATTCTGACTCCATGACAAATTTGGATAAATCGCATACCAAATCGTCTCATTGAAATTGTTTTTGCTGTTTGCTGTGTTCAAGTAAGCGATAAGCCGCGGCAAATTAGATGCTTTTGCCAGCATTTCTGGAGAAATGTTCGCTACCAGCATTGTTGGACACATTCCCTTTGACTTTGTCTTATATTGGTCAAAAAACATACGAATTCCCAATAATTTCTCTAGTAGTGGTTTCACAACTTTAATAAAGTTGTCCTTGGAAGTTTTATAAAATTCAAGGTAGCTGTTGTAATTGGCAACCTCTGTCTCCATATCCACTTCTGTGCGAACTGTCGATAACGGACAAAATGTATGTACGACTAAACCTTCTATATATTCATTTGAATCTTCCTGATTCATATAACGATAATCTTTTCTGATTTCCTCAATCAGCTCTGTATTTACTGCGTCATCAAGAGTAGCCAATGCTGTCGTATCCGCATCCTGCGCTTCCAGCACCTTCAATTCACCATTATCTCCTAATGCAAGATAACCTGGAACGATTGCTTCTCCCTTGTTTTGCTGTTCCCCTGTTCCGAGCAGCAGACGCGTCTTAATATCCTCAATTGCAAGAGGAAGCATTGCCATAATATTATTATAATTTTGGCTGGCATCTTCAAACAGCATATTCAGCTTATCACCAATATCGAGCTTTAACGGATCGCCATCCTCAAGCGCAGAAAATTTTTTATAATTATATTGGATTTCTTTTCGCACTTGTTTGATATCTTCCATAACTTTTTTGGGCGATATCATCTCTAGCATTTTCTCGAAATTAAATTCAACATTGAGCATCCCCAATGTCTTTCTCGACTGCATTACAGACAGGACAGTTTTCTGAAAACTCTCATATTCATTAATATTGATGGGTGTCAACATATTCTCAGGAATATTTTCAGGCTTCGTGAGGGTATACTTTACTGATTGGCTGTTTGCATCAAAGAATGACCACACAGTAGGCTTAAACTTCTTTTCCATCTCCTCATAACTGCGGCACTCCAAAAACTGGTTGATCTCTTTCATCTTGTCATCATCAAGGCTGTCAATTCCCTTGACATCTCCAATTAAGGTTAATAGATCCATCTGTTCAGGATTGATGACATCCAGCAGCAGTGTCCTGTTTGTTTGGCTTATTATCTCCATTCTTCCAGCTCCTTTTCTTTTTCTCTTTTATCTTCATCTGTCACACTAATGTATGCCAGACAACTTTACATCCTTATAATGAAATGCCAGCTCACTGATCTCATCCTCAAATGTAATATCCACTTTGGAATCCATTGACAACTGATAACTCCTTGTCTTTAGTAAAATTTCTCTGTTTTTCATAATAGTACAATCAGAATTATTTGTAAGAACGAGTGTTCTTCCACCTCCCGCTTTCAGATAAATTGTCTCTGCACCCGGAAAGCGTTCCTTGACACCACAGCTATCGAGCACCTCATACATTGAAATCACTTTACCTGCTGGTAAACGAAATAAATCGTATGACAATGGAGGAATATCATAACCAGAGCGCGTACGTGTAACGTAAATATTTAGCTTGCCAACATAACTGTATTTACTTGGTTCTGGCTTTGCATCTGGTGGTAGCGGAATAGGTTTTTGCCGCTTTTTCTTCCAAAGTATAATTAAAACAATAATTATGACAACAATCAACACAAAACATGCTATAAATATCCCAATCAAAAGATATGGCGGTTCCGGCTCTGGCTCTTGCGCTGGTATCATGGGCGATGCTTCCAATCCCACCACAAGTCTATTGTCACCGATTGCATTCACTTTCAATTTAGAATAGTCAAACTGAACAGTAAGCTTGCTTGCTTCTGTTACTTCCTCCTGCATTGTCAAGCTGCCCTTGTCCAAAAAAAGATTCTCCATCCTCTCATCACTATCGCTTGTTATCACTATTGGAATGCTGCTGTGATCAAAATAGGTATTTTCCCACAAATGCACTGTCGGGTTTGCTACACTGGCAAAACTATATGTAATATGGGCGATGCGGTCATAAGGATGTTCCGTGAATGGGTCTGCATCCTGCGGTTCAGTGTCCATGTATTCAACAGATACATCTGGCGTCACATAATACTCTGGTATGGCATTGACCCAGACCCGGCTCCCTGCTTCCCCCTCAAAGCTAACCTCTAGCTGATCCTCTGTCGGATTGTCGATTTCAATCACCGCATACCGACTTCCATTTACCTGTGATGCACTCTCTGCCTGAAGACTGACTTTCAAGTTTTTCACAGGCTTTTCACAGGTGATAAGAATCCGAATCTTATCTGCATAAGTATATGGAAGTGCTGCGGAAATGCTCTCCGCCGTACCGTCAGCATCCACTATAGCAAGTGTGGATTGCTTCACACCAAATTTGTCTCTTCGTATTGTATCAACAGCATCCTGTATCCCCTGCGCCTTCTCCTCAAAAAATATACCGCCACCTGTTTCCTCCGCCACAGAAAAAATCAAGCTGTTTGTGTCTGCCATCTCACTACCCAGTCCAATCACATGTACCGTAATCCCCTTATTCACAGCCTCTTGTATTGCTTCTTTATATTGAACAACAGCTTCTTCTGTGCTTGTCTTATTCTCCAACAGGATTTCTCCATCGGAAAGCATAACAATATATTTCTCCTGTGCATCATCCTCTACCAATAGGCGGATTGCACTCGAAAGTCCCTCCCCAGCATCACTATATCCTTCATATTTGAGTTGTAACGCCTGCTCTGCTACCATTTTCCGGCTAACTCCCGCCACTGGAGCTTGCAGAACCCCAACCTGTGCACTGTACGCAACCAATCCTGCCTTGTAATCTGACGGCAGAGAATAAATAAACTGCGAAATACTATCAACTGCAAGTCTATCTGGATCATTTGACTTCATACTACCACTTGTATCAATTACAAAGATAACTGATTTGTCTGCCAAAATTGGTTCTTCTGCAAACGCAACATTAGAAAATATCATACATAGCATCAAACAGCTCAATGCTGTCCATATCTTTTTCATAATTTACCTCATTTCTGTATGGTCAATTATTTCAAAACCTAATTTTCAATGTAAGAAAGAATTCTTTTAAAATAATTGTAACATTATGGAGAAATTTGTCAATTATTTTTTTAATTTTGTATTTAAAAAATAAATATATTTTTATTAAAAACTTTCTATTGATTTTTATAATTTGATAGTATAGAATAATTATAGTAACAAAAAGATTTTGTCGTTTTACAGGAAGGTGTATCGTATGACGAAATATCTAAATTCTAAAGAATATAACATTTTAGATACAATACTGCACTCTGAAGAACCTTTAAGTGTTACTCAGATTTTGAAGGTTCATCCTGACCTTACCAGTAATATTGTACAGCCTGCAATTCGGAAATTGCTTAAACTTGAACTGATTGAAGTAGCTGAAATTGCTGTGGACGGCAACATTTTCTCGAGACGTTTCAAACTGGCTCCAACTGCGTCAGAAGCGATTCAGAAAATGTTCGTAGACGACTATCTTCAGTTTAGTAGATTAGTGTCCACCCAATCCCTGCTCAGTGCTATGATGCAGGCGGATGACAATCCAGAAAAAGCGATGCAGGAAATTGCAGAGATGGAAAAACTGCTTCAGGAATATAAAGAGAGAAATTATCACCCCAGAGAAAATAAATCATAATAGAGGTCTTTATGCTTCACTTTTCGTTTTCAACTGTGCTGATGGCATTTCTGGCAAGTACTGCAGCCGCTGTGTTAATCTCTATAATCTTTTCACACAAAACCACAGTGGTCTGCATAGGATATAAGATTCTTATATTTCTTGTCGGAATTGTTTTTGTTCGTTTGCTCTTTCCGTTTGAACTTCCATTTACTATCAGCATATTTCTTCCCCAATCACTTTCAAAAATTATTTCCTACATTCGTCAGTCCCAAATTCCTATATTTAAAACACATATATCATTGTGGGATCTTTTTGAGGTGGTCTGGATTATTGGTATATTCGTAAACCTTTTTCGATATGCCCTTTCTTATCAGCGGGCGCAAAATTATATATTAAAATATGGACAGGACAAAACCACAGATCCCCGATATCAAACTATATTGGATCAGATTTGTAAGCAGTGTAACAGAAACAATTTATTCCATGTGGTGGAACTGCCTTACTTAAATATACCTCTTATTTTTGGTTGGAAACATCCTTGTATTATCCTTCCAGAAAATATGGACATTCCACTGGACAAGCTCTACTATGTACTCTATCACGAAGTAATGCATCATTTACACTACAGTTTTCCAATCAAAAATGTCATATGTCTGTTAGCCAGTATTTATTGGTGGAATCCTGCATGTATTGTACTGTATCAATTTTCCAATACTTTGATGGAAATGCATATAGACGCAAAGATCACACAAAACAATATTGAGATAACAGAACAATATGCTGCGTGTCTGTTATACATGAAACATGCATCTACAAAGCTCTTAGTTCAGCCGCCTTCCTATCTCAAAGGGCATACACTTTCCTTTGCGCAGTCAAAAAACAATGATTTTAAAAAACGGATTTGGCTACTGTTACAGGAAACAAAGACATGGAAGAAGATTTTAGCGAATATTGTATTAACAGTGCTTATTTTATGTATTTCTGCTGCATCATATATGTTCATTTTTGAAGCAAACTATTATCCCCCACATTTTTACGAAACTTTCACATCGCCTACGGCTCAAAATGCTTATTTTATTATCAATAATACTGCTGGCTATGATTTATATATTAATGATACATATGTTGAAACTATTACAAGTTTGGAATATTATCCTTCAGGGATAAGAATATATAATAATCAAGGAGAATTCATTAATGAAAATGAGTAAAAAACTAATAACTACTATGGCTGCGTTTTCTTTATCAGCATTTATCTTGCAACCACCACAAGTTGTTTCCGCTGCTAATTCTATATCTACAACAATGTCTTCTAAAACAACAGTTATGCCATTAGCAGATAAAATAGAATGGGTTTACTATACAGCAGAGGACGGAAAAATCTATAAGCGTCTCTATAACTATTCCACTAGAGACTGGATTGGTGAATGGATTTATGTTCGCGGCTAAAAATCATAAAAAATTAGCCTTGCAGTTGGAATTATAGACATACACGATTATAAAAAGTCATTTTTCGACAAATCTTGTAAAAATATATAATTATTTCTACAAAAAATAGTGAATGTTTAGGAACTGATTTGATTGCAGAATATCAGTTTTGAACACAAAAAGCGTATGGATTTTATTCTATACGCTTTTTGTGTTCAAAAAAGATTTATATTGATTTTATATCTGCAAAAAGCTATAATGTAGACGATAAAGAAAATACAATGAAAACTACGAAAGAGGGGGAATTTTAAATGGAATCGTATTTCATGTTTAAAAATCTGGCTATTATTATTGTCGCCGCAAAAGTATGCGGAATTGCAGCCAGAAAATGTAAAGCACCACAGGTAGTAGGGGAAATCATTGCAGGACTATTAATTGGACCAAGCTTGTTAGGCTGGGTGGAGCAATCAGACTTTCTCATACAGCTTGCCGAGATTGGCGTAGTATTGTTGATGTTCTCCGCCGGACTAGAAACTGACTTAAAAGATTTGATGAAAACAGGACCGATTGCCGCGCTGATTGCCTGTGCTGGCGTATTTATTCCGTTAATATGCGGTGCGCTGCTCTATATGGCATTTTATGGTTTTGCACCATGGGGGTCCGAAGAGTTTTACAAGGCAGTTTTTGTAGGTACGATACTAACTGCAACTTCTGTGAGTATCACTGTAGAGTCGTTAAAGGAAATGGGAAAATTAAAAGGACGGGTCGGCACCACTATATTAAGCGCCGCAATTATTGACGATATTATTGGTATCATTGTGCTAACCTTTGTGATAGGTTTTAAAAGTCCAGATTCCAAACCGACAACAGTTCTGGTCAACACTGTTCTATTTTTTATATTTGCTATCGTAATTGGATTTATTTTCTATAAACTTTTTCAATATATCGATAACAAATACCCACATACAAGACGCATTCCAATTTTAGGACTGGCGCTCTGCCTTGCTATGGCATACATCGCGGAAAAATATTTTGGTATTGCAGACATTACAGGAGCTTACGTGGCTGGAATTATTCTCTGCTCCATTCGCGATTCCAAGTACATTGCAGAAAAAATGGACACAAATTCCTATATGTTGTTCGGTCCTGTCTTTTTTGCAAGTATTGGTCTGAAGACCAATGTAGAAAGTGTAAATATGAGTATCCTAATATTTTCTATCGCATTTGTCGTTGTGGGGTTAATCTCAAAAGTCATAGGCTGCGGAATAGCAGCTCGCCTGTGTAAATTTAGAGGAATTGATTCTCTGAAAATCGGTGTTGGAATGATGACGCGAGGAGAAGTTGCTCTGATTGTGGCACAAAAAGGATTGACAGCAGGTTTGCTAACTCCTGTATACTTTACATCTGTAATCTTTTTAATTATTGTATCGTCCATATCAACGCCAATCATTTTGAAAATATTATATTCTAAAGATGCTGCTTCCCCGACATAGTCGGGGAAGTACATACATAATTTATTTTCCTTCATTTATATTTACAAGACGCATACTTTCCATATCAATTCTTCTATAAAAACAATTGTTTGCCACTCCCTGATAGGAAGTATGGCAAATGTTTCCTTTTAGTGGTCTTACTTTATACACCAGTGAATTTTGCTCACAATTGACCAAAATCTCTGTCAACTCAAACTCATTCCCTGATGTTTTTCCTTTATACCACAGTTCATTTCTTGAGGTACTCCATAACACTAACCTGCGCAATCGAATGGATTCTAGCATCGCCTGTTCATTTGTATATGCCACAAGAATCACTTCCTTGGTATCCATATTTTGAATTGCAACAGGAATAACTTCCTGCCCTGTCATCTTTGTAATTTTGTTAAAATCAAGTTTTAACTCGTTTGTTTCTTCTATATATCCCATTAAAATTTTCCTTTCTAAGGAAATAAACATCATGTGGCCTTTGCTATGAAAATGGCTTGATGCATCTTAGCCATTACGCTTTCTTACGTGGCTTGTAAAGCCATAATTTGCAGCGTAGTGCAAAGTCCTAGTCTGAACTGTAACTTTCACTTTCATAATAACTGCAAAAGCGGAGCTTGTCACCAAACTCCGCCACACAAACCAACTATTTCATCAGTTCTTTTACCTTAGCTTTCTTACCAACGCGATCTCTTAAATAGTACAACTTAGCACGTCTAACTTTACCAGCTCTTACAAGCTCAACTTTCTCGACATTTGGAGAATGCATCGGCCAAGTCTTCTCTACACCGACACCATTAGAAATCTTTCTGACTGTAAAAGTCATTCTATTGCTGCCGCCCTGAATCTTTAATACAGTACCCTCAAAAATCTGGATTCTCTCGCGATTACCCTCTTTGATTTTACCATGCACACGCACAGTATCACCAACTTTAAAGTTGTCAACATTTTCCTTTAACTGTTCTTTCTCAATTTCTCTGATAATTTCGTTCATTTGCTCTGCCTCCTTATTTTTTCGACGTTCTTAATACTTCTATATTATAACCATTCCTTATATAACTTGTACCAGAGGACCATCTCTTTATTCGCAACAGTAGTAATTTACCATAAATCTGGCTTAAATGCAAGTAGATTTTTCTATTTTCGCCCTTTTTTTGGTGGCTGAGGTGGATTCGCTTCCAAATATGCCGCATATAATTCTGGTCGTCGCTCCTTTGTCCTTTCGAGGGACTGTTCCAAACGCCATCTTTCTATATTGGCATGATGACCACTCAAAAGTACTTCTGGCACTTTTTTCTCATGCCAGATTTCCGGTCTGGAATACTGTGGATACTCCAGAAGACCATTTGCATGGGACTCTGTCTGCGCAGATTCTGCATTACTCAAAACCCCTGGCACAAGCCTTGACACTGCATCAATTATGACCATTGCTGGCAGTTCTCCTCCTGTAAGCACATAATCCCCAATAGATATATAATCCGTTACTATCTCTTTTAGAACCCGCTCATCAATCCCCTCATAATGTCCGCATAAAAAAATTAAGTCCTCTTCCTGTGCTAACTCTACTGCCTTTTTTTGATGAAACACCTCTCCCTGCGGCGTTACATAGATTACCCTTGTCTTTGATACATTTTCAGATAATTTTTCCTGCGCTACACTTCTTCGCCGGATAATAGTATCATTCAATACCTTCCAACAATCATAGACAGGTTGTGCCTGCATCAACATGCCTGCGCCGCCGCCATATGTGTAATCATCTACTTTTTTATGTTTATCCAATGTATAGTCTCGTATATTTACCGCCTCTATAGAGATGCACCCTTTTTCCTCCGCTCGTCCTATAATACTAGTACGCAGCCCCTCAAGCACCATCTCTGGAAACAGTGTCATAATATGAAAATGCATAAGTTTCTCCTAATCCAAAAGTCCATCCATAATGTGTACTTTCATTTCTCTGCCTTCCATATCCACGTCAAGAATACACTGTTTAATAGCTGGAAACAGTACTTCCCGACCGTCTTCAAATTTGACTTCATACACATCATTTGCGCCTGTCTCAATCACATTTGTCAGAATGCCAAGATACTGATCTTTCTCATCATACACAGCCATATCAATTAAATCCGCAATGAAATACTCATCCTGTCCAAGTTTTACTGCATTCTCTCTTGTCACTAGAAGGGGCTTTCCCTTATATTTTTGTATGTCATTGATATTGTCAAAACCTTTAAATTTTAAAATCACGAATTGTTTAAAAAACTTAACACTTTCTATTTCAAGGGTTATCTGCTCTTTTCCAGTGTCCAAGATGACTTCTTTCAATTTCTTAAAACGCTTTACGTCACTTGTCGTCGGAAATACCTTTACCTCCCCATGAATACCATGCGGCTGCGTGATGGCCCCTACCTGTAATAAATCCTCCATTTTCTTCTCCAATCAAACGATTTTCTCCCTACTCACACGCCGCCGATGCGCCACTTTTAGTGGCATATTTTCTTTGCGTCGGCGTGTGCAATCGAGTAGAGAAGATTCATCTTCTCCTACTCGCGTGCCAGACACGGGCAGCTTTAAGCTGCATATTTCCTTTCCGCGTCCGTGTGCATAATAAAAAGGTGTTCCTCCGAACACCTTCTATGAGCTTACACAATCTCAACATCCACCTTAAGATTATCCTTGGAAGATGCCGCTTTCACAACAGAGCGGATTGCTTTTGCAATTCTGCCCTGCTTGCCAATCACTTTCCCCATATCGGCCGGTGCTACATGAAGTTCTACAGTGATATTTTTACCCTCTGTCTTCTCTGTAACGACTACCTCATCAGGGTTGTCCACTAAAGCCTTCGCGATAACCTCGACTAACTCCTTCATCATTCACCCCTCCATGAGTGTTCGATCCATCCTATTTTTCAATCCCTGCTGCTTTGAAAATCTTTGATACCACCTCTGTAGGCTGTGCACCATTTGACAACCATTTCTTTGCTAACTCCTCATTTACCTTAAATTCGCTAGGATCTGTGTTTGGATTGTATGTTCCAATCTCCTCAATGCACTTTCCATCTCTGGGTGATCTCGAATCCGCTACAATGATTCTATAGATAGGAGCTTTCTTCTGACCCATTCTTCTTAATCTGATTTTTACTGCCATTTTTCTTCACCTCATAAATCTTTCATTTTATTAAAATAATAATGTATTAAAAAGGAAGTTTAAACCTTCCCTTTTTACCGCTAAAGCCTCCCATCATTCCCGGAAGCTGCTTCATCATTTTTTGAGACTGCTCAAACTGCTTGATGAAACGATTTACAACTGCAATGTCCACACCAGCACCTTTCGCAATTCTGTGCTTACGGCTTGGATTTAACAGTTTTGGGTCCTTGCGTTCTGCCGGAGTCATAGACAATACAATTGCTTCCATGTGTGCAAGCTGCTTGTCATCCACTGCCGCCTCAATATCACTTGCCTTGAGTCCCATACCAGGCATCATGCCAAGGATACTTGACAGACCGCCAAGCTTTTTCATTTGATTCATACTTTCCAAGTAATCTTCAAAGTCAAATTTCCCTTTTTTTAGACGCGAAGCCATTTCCTTTTCTTTCTCCGCATCCATTTCAAGATTTGCCTCTGCAACCTTGTCAATCAGCGTAAGGACATCTCCCATTCCCAAGATACGATTTGCCATTCTGTCAGGATAAAACTGCTCGATATCTGTCAGTTTTTCACCGGTACTCACAAATAAAATCGGCTTACTGGTAACTGCTCTTACAGACAGCGCTGCCCCTCCTCGTGTATCACCATCCATTTTTGAGAGAATCACTCCGCTCACGCCTACTTTTTCATCAAATTCTTTCGCTACATTGACAGCATCCTGTCCGGTCATGGCATCCACAACCAATAGCGTCTGATGTACATCGACATGCTCCTTAATCTCCTGCAGTTCTGCCATCATTTCTTCATCTATATGCAGACGTCCTGCAGTATCTATAATTATAATATTATTATTGTTTTTTGCCGCATGTTCCAAAGATGCCTTCACAATGTCAACAGGTTTATGATTGCTTCCCATTGAAAAGAAATCTACCTGCTGCTTATCTGCATTAACATGTAACTGTTCAATTGCAGCGGGTCTGTAAATATCACATGCCACAAGCAATGGCTTTTTGCCCTTTAACTTTAGCTTTCCAGCAATCTTAGCCGCCGCAGTCGTTTTCCCGGCACCCTGCAGACCACACATCATTATCACAGTAGTCGCTTTTCCCGGCTGCAGTTCTAATTCAGTAGTCTCGGACCCCATCAGAGATACCATTTCTTCATTTACAATCTTAATAACCATCTGACCAGGGTTTAATCCGTTCATGACATCAGAGCCAATTGCACGCTCCTCCACGGACTTCACAAACTGTTTTACCACTTTAAAGTTAACATCTGCCTCCAAGAGCGCCATCTTAACTTCCTTGAGTGCAGACTTCACATCCGCCTCTGTCAGTCGTCCTTTACTTCTTAAATTTTTAAAAACATTCTGCAGTTTATCTGTTAAGCTCTCAAATGCCATCCGCTCAAAGCTCCTCTATAATTTCATTGGACAATCGTTTTATCTGCTCATCATCTGTAAGTCTGTTAATCTGCTGGATACTTTGTTTAATCTTAGAAAACTTTTCCACCAGATGTAGCTTCTTTTCATAATCTGCCAATAATTTATCACACCGTTTGAGTAAATCGTAAACTCCCTGACGACTAATTCCTTGCTCTTCTGCAATTTCACTCAAAGACAAGTCATTGAAAATTGCATCTTCGTATATTTTTTTCTGATGCTGTGTTAAAAGTTCTCCATAAAAATCATAGAGCATCCCTTTATATTCAAGCTGTTCCAGTCCGATTATAGCCTCTCTTGCTGTAAGATTACCAGCCTTCACCTTATTTCCTCCACTTGATATATCACACGACTTAACCAGAATACTACAAAAAAGAATAGGTGTCAAGTGTTTTTTCTTTACAAACTTCTGTTTGTATTTATTTATTTATTATACAATCACTTTAAATAGGAATCTCTTGTTTATCTCTGTTGAAAACTCGGAATTATTGTTCTGATTTTTGGCGGTGTTACGGGTATTTTCTGGGCTGCCCCAATTGCTGATATAATTGCTATTTCTATTATGAGTATTGTAATGATAAAATTATAGAAAACTTTGGAGCAGGAAAAACAGAAAGCACAGCCTGAAACAGACAAGCAGACAATACAGGTTTCCTCTCCTGGCGTTATTATCACGATTGCCCGCGAACATGGGACAGCCGGAAAGCAAATAAGAGAGGGGCTGTTATAGAATTCGTACAATATGACCCAAAATATAGGCAAAACTTTATTGACTTCTTTTTTCCGTTTCCAGCTCTCTATATCCTATGAGCCTATTCATCAGCTTTCTGCTGAATATAATGATAATCAGAAATAATATCTTTTAATGTGATATTTTTTAGACTGTCACACAAATCACTTCCGATTTTCTGATAAGAATAATCCAATACATTATGAATATTTTTCCCTATAGGACATAGTGGCGAAGGTAATGGGTGAATCCCAAACAGCTTAGAAATAAAGTTTGGCTCTATCGCTTTGCATATACGATATATCGTTATTTCGTTTAATGGACAATTTAGTGTTGTGCCGCCTGTCCCAAATTTGACAGATAGTATGCCGTCTTTTCTCAAAGAACTTATAATATTTCGGATGGTAACGGGGTTGATTCCGGTCGATAATGACAAAAGATCACTGGTTACTTTTTGCTTATCTCCGTATTCATAAATGAAAATTAAACAATGAATGGCAATGGAACATTTTGTACTGATGTGCATGACATTTCTCCTTTCCATGATAGATTGTACCATATATCTGCATTGCTGTAAATCTTGACATTACACCCTACACCTGCTATAATGATGTAAGTTTTAAAATTACAGGAGGTCAAATATGAACGTGTCACAAATTACCTTTAGTCCGACAGGAGGGACCGATAAAGTTGCAGAAATCATAACGAAAACCTGGGGAATGCCTGTCAATAAAATTGATTTATCCAATACAGAAACTGATTATTGCTCACTTAACATAGGAAAAGAGGATATTGCCTTGATTGCCGTTCCCTCTTATGGAGGACGTGTTCCCAGTCTTGCCACTCAAAGAATTTTAAATATTCATGGGAATCAGGCTCCGTGTGTCATAGTTTGTGTATATGGTAACCGGGCATATGAAGACACATTGATTGAATTAAATGATGCTGCAGAAAAAAGTGGCTTTAAGGTCATTGCCGCTATTGCCGCCATTGCAGAACATTCTATCATGCACCAGTATGCGGCGGGCAGACCTGATGCCGAAGACGAAAGCGAGTTAAACTATTTTGCAAAAAAAATATTAGATAAAATAAATGGTAACTTAACCGATTTTTCATCACCGCACATTCCGGGAAACCGCCCCTATAAGAAAGCGGGCGGAGCCAGTTTAGTGCCAAAAGCAAACGATAACTGCACAGGCTGCGGTCTCTGTGCCGAGCAGTGTCCCGCAAAGGCAGTCAACGCAGAAAATCCGAAAATTACAGACAGCAAAAAGTGTATCTCATGTATGCGCTGTGTTGTAAAATGCCCGCAATCAGCCCGTGAAGTAAATGGAGCTATGGTTTCTGTTGTAGCATTGGCAATAAAAAAAGCCTGTTCGACAAGAAAAGGAAATGAGTTATATATCTAAAATGCATCGCTCTATGCCGAAGCCACAGCCGCTTTCATCTCGCGCACATACTGGCAGACTGGCTCAATGCAGTTTTTTCCATTCTGTTCAATGAGCCTAACGATGGCACTGCCCACAATCGCGCCATCCGATACGGCTGCCATCTCGTGCGCCTGCTGTGGCGTCGCAATGCCAAAGCCGATGGCACATGGAATGTCTGCCACATTTTTCACATGGTCTATCATCTCTTTCATATTTGTTGTGATTTTGCTTCGGACTCCAGTAACGCCAAGGGACGAAACACAGTAGAGAAAGCCTTTTGCCTGACGCGCAATCATATCTATGCGTTCCTCTGATGTAGGTGCAATCATGGAAATCAGCTCGATTCCTGCTACCTCACATGCGCCGTTTACCTCCTCTTTCTCCTCAAACGGAACATCGGGAACAATGATTCCGTCAATGCCGCACTCAGCGCACCTCTTCACAAAACGCTCTGTTCCATAGGTGAAGATAGGATTGATATAGGTCATAAAAACCAGCGGAATATCCACCTTTTCGCGCACACGCTTCACCATATCAAAAAGTTTGTCAGTTGTCGTCCCTGCCTTCAATGCGCGCTCGTCTGCCGCCTGTATGACAATTCCCTCAGCAATCGGGTCCGAAAATGGAATCCCAATCTCAATTAAATCCGCGCCTGCTGCCGCCATCTGCGGAATCAGCGCCTCCGTTGTCTCTATATCAGGGTCGCCCCCTGTCACAAATGCAATAAATGCCTTCTTATTATCAAATGCATTACTAATTCTGCTCATTTTTCTTTCTCCTCTCTTAATCAAAAATCTCCACGCCTCTATACCTTGCAATTGCTGCTACATCCTTATCACCGCGCCCTGAAATTGTCACGACAAGAATCTGGTTTTTATCAAAATCCGGAGCTATCTTTTTGGCATAGGCAACCGCATGTGCACTCTCTATCGCCGGAATAATTCCTTCTGTCCGTGACAGATACTCAAAGGCTTCCACAGCTTCCTCGTCCGTGATAGGAACATATTGCGCGCGCCCTATCTCATTTAGATTTGCGTGCTCTGGTCCGATTCCAGGATAGTCCAATCCTGCCGATATCGAGTAAACTGGCGCTATCTGTCCATATTCATCTTGGCAGAATAGCGATTTCATTCCATGAAAAATACCAACACTTCCGTTTGCAATCGTCGCCGCATTTTGGGGATTGTCAACGCCGAGACCTGCCGCCTCGCATCCGATTAATCTGACACTTGTATCAGGTATAAATTCATAGAACGAACCCATCGCATTACTTCCACCTCCTACACAGGCAATCACTGCGTCAGGCAGCTTTCCCTCTGCTTTCATAAGCTGTTCCTTAATTTCCTCTCCAATAATCTTCTGAAAATCGCGCACAATCATTGGAAATGGATGCGGTCCCATAACAGACCCCAACACATAAAGTGTGTCATCCATTCTGGAAGCCCACTCGCGCATCGTTTCATTGACGGCATCTTTAAGCGTCATGGTTCCCGTAGTTACAGGGTGGACCTTCGCGCCCAGAAGTTCCATGCGATAACAATTTAATACCTGTCTATCTGTATCTTCCTTACCCATAAAAATTTCACACTCCAGTCCCATCAAAGCCGCCGCTGTGGCAGTTGCCACACCATGCTGCCCTGCACCGGTCTCTGCAATCACACGTTTTTTGCCCATCTTTTTTGCTAAAAGTACCTGACCAAGCACGTTGTTAATTTTGTGCGAACCTGTATGATTTAAGTCCTCCCGTTTTAAATAAATTTTCGCCCCACCCAAATCCTTTGTCATTTTCTCTGCATAGTACAAAAGCGAAGGTCTTCCTGCATAATTTTCCATCAAATATTTTAATTCCGCCTGAAATGTAGGGTCATTTTTATAAGTCTCATATGCTTGTTCTAGTTCCTGCACCGCTGGAACCAACGTCTCCGGTATATATTGACCTCCATACAAGCCATATCTGCCTTTTTTTATTTTTTTTCCCTTTGTTTCCATTTCTTTTTATTTCCTTTCATATTTTTTTCCAACTGTGTGGTTGGTATATTTTATTATCACGTTTACACTTTCCTAACACAATCCAAAAATGTTTTTATCTTTATCTCATCCTTTGCACTATCTGTCTCAACACCACTGCTGACATCAACAGCATAGCAATCCATCTGACGAATTACCGCCATAACATTGTCACAATGAAGCCCTCCTGCAAGGAAGTATGGCTTGATTGTTTGATTTTTTTCGCGTAATTCCAAGAAACTTTCCTGCAATATTTTCAGGGAAAAACGTTCTCCTGTACCGCCAAGTATTCCATTTTTGTAGGTGTCAAAAAGCATAAAGTCCGCCTCCACTGAAATGTTTTCTATTACCTGTGGCGCGCTCTGTACACGAACTGCTTTTATGACACTTGTATCAGTTTTTTCTTTTAATTTCTGAATATATGTATCCGTCTCATCACCGTGGAGCTGTACTATATTTATAGCACCTGTGTCACATAATCGAACCACATGCTCTAGTGGCTCATCAACGAAAACGCCCACCGCCTGAATGCGTTTATCCAGCATTTTTCGCATAATAAGTGCCTGTTCATCTGTGACAAACCGTTTAGTCTTTGCAAATACAAAACCAACATACTCTGGCAGATACCGATTGACAATATTTATATCTGCAAGTGTTTTCAGCCCACATATCTTTACTTTTGTCATATTCTCTCTCCTGCACATTCTGTAGCGATTGATATCCCTTTTAACCCTTTAAGCAGTTCAACCTTATTCTGACTGCGCATTAATGTCTCTCCAATCAACACGCCATCTACATGCGCATCGCGAAGCGCTTGTATGTCGCTGCCGGTCTGAATACCACTTTCCGCCACAAACAAAATATTGTCAGGCACCAGATCTCTAAGTTGTATACTATTTTGAATGTTTACTGTAAATGTTTTTAAATCTCTGTTGTTTACACCAACCAGCCGCGCACCTGCATCAAGTGCACTGTGCAACTCGCGCTCGTCGTGTACCTCCACAAGTGCTGACAATCCCAATCCATCACACACTGCTTTATACTCCCTGATGGTGTCCGTGTCAAGCAATGCCGCAATCAACAAAATACACGAAGCGCCCAGCAGTTTCGCCTCATAAATCAAATAGGGGTCAACCGTAAAATCCTTTCGGAGAATTGGGATAGAAACCTTATCGTTGATTTCTGTTAAAAATCTATCATCACCCATAAAATAATCCGGCTCTGTCAACACAGAAATACAGTCTGCTCCAGCTCTTTCATAATCCTGTGCAATACTTAAATATGGAAATTTTTCAGTGATAATTCCCTTTGACGGTGACGCCTTTTTTACCTCGCAGATAAAACTGATTTCTTTTTTGGAAATTGCCTTCTCAAAGGGAAAGGTAAATGCGCCCTCACCTGCAGCGATTTTTTCTGCGCTTTGTTTTACTTGTTTAAAGGACACTTCCCTTTTCTTTCGCGCCACTCTTGCTCTGGTAGCTGCTGCCAAATCGTCCAATATCATAATATCCTCCATTCTTACTCAACCTACTCTTCCACTCACAAAAATCAGACTATCCTGTCAACGCAGCCGTTTTTGCACATTAAAGAGTGTTATGAATTTGTAAGCTTTATAAAGTTCTGCAACGTCTTATATGCCTTTCCGCTTCTGATTGTCTCACGTGCAATTTCTACTCCCTCCTCAATAGAAGAAGCTCCACCCATCAAATAAATACCAGCTCCAGCATTTATAATCACAGCATCTGCTTTTGCATCAGTACAATTGCCTTTTAAAATATCTATTGTAATCTTTGCATTCTCAAATCCATCCCCGCCTATAAGCTCACTCTTCTGGCATCTTTTGAATCCAAATTGCTCCGGCGTAATCTCATATTTTTCAAATTTACCATTTTTAACTTCCACGCAAGTTGTAGGAGCACTCATAGAAATCTCGTCAAGTCTATCCTGCCCATATACGACCAGTGCACGCTTGACACCAAGATTGCTGAGCACATGTGCCAACGGCTCCACCAAATCCTCGCTGTACACGCCCATCAATTCCGCATTTGCCTCTGCCGGATTTGCAAGCGGTCCAAGAATATTGAATACTGTCCTAAGACCGATTCCCTTTCTCACAGGGCCCACAAAACGCATTGCAGCGTGATATTTCTGCGCAAACATAAAACAAATATTTCCTTTTTCCAACACTTCCGCATTCTTCTCCGGCTCCAAATCCAACTTGACACCAAGTGCCTCAAGACAGTCAGCCGCTCCACTCTTGCTCGATACACTCCGGTTTCCGTGTTTTGCCACCTTATATCCCGCTGCTGCCGCAACAATACTCGCCGCAGTGCTAATATTAATGGAATTTGCCTCGTCGCCACCTGTTCCCACGATTTCAAGCACATCACCACGGACCGGAACCTTTGTACCATACTTCCGCATTCCCTTTGCGAATGCAGTAATCTCCTCAACAGTCTCCCCTTTCATGCGAAGCGCCGTGAGAAAAGATGCCATATTAATTTGTTCTGCCTCACCACTCATAATTTCATCCATCACCTGTTCTGCCTCATCTGGTGTTAAATCAATGTTTTCCACTACTTTTTTCGTTGCTTCTACAATCATTTTCTATCCCTGCCTTTCAAAAAATTCTCTATCATCTTTTTCCCAAATGGTGTCATAATCGACTCTGGATGAAACTGTACTCCATAAATCGGATATTTTTTATGTTGTACTGCCATCACCACGCCCTTTTCATCAACTGCTGTGACTGCAAGCTCATCAGGAATCGTATTTTTATCTGCCACAAGCGAATGGTATCTCGCAACATCCAACTCCTTTGGAAGTCCTTGAAATATTAACTTTTCGTTATCTACTTTAACTGTGCTCTGTTTGCCATGCATCAATTCTGGCGCATATACAATTCTGCTGCCAAATACCTCACACACTGCCTGATGCCCCAAACAGACCCCTAACAATGGAATTGCTCTCTCTGTCTCGCTGGCCAAAACCTTGATAAGTGCCTCACACACACCTGCGTCAGACGGTTTCCCTGGTCCTGGTGATAGAACAATGTGCGTTGGTGCCAACGTCAAAATCTGTTCAATCGTTAGTGCATCATTTCGGATTATTCGGAGATTTTCTTGCTCCTTTCCCTCACCTAACAATTCCCCAATGATCTGTACCAAATTAAAAGAAAAACTGTCATAATTATCAATAAGCAATATCAATTGATTCCCTCCTTGTTTTAAATTCTTTTTAGGAAATTAATTTTACGCAAAGCCTGCAATATTTGAATGATTTCAGGTCGCTATACAGAAGTATTATGTGCTCTCAGCAGATTTCGTCTACCCTGCGAATTGCCTCAATCACAGCCCCAGCTTTGTTTGCACACTCTTGATATTCATTCTCTGGTATGGAATCTGCAACAATTCCAGCACCTGCCTGCACAAAAATTCTTTTACCTTTCTTGACTGCTGTCCGAATCGCAATACAGACATCAAGATTTCCGCTAAAATCAAGATATCCAATTGCACCGCCATACACTCCTCTTGGCACTGATTCCAACTCGTCAATAATCTCACATGCCCTAAACTTTGGCGCTCCAGAAAGTGTTCCTGCCGGAAGTAATGCCTCTATCGTATCACCGCAAGTCTTATAGGCCGCCAGTTTTCCTGTGACAGTGCTTGCAATGTGCATCACCTGGGAAAAACGATGAACTGCCATGTAATCTTCCACTCGAACACTGCCGTATTCCGCAATTTTTCCAATGTCATTTCTCGCCAAATCAACTAACATATTGTGTTCAGCGCACTCCTTTTCATCCGCCAGAAGCTCCTTTTCCAATGCAAGGTCTTCCTCCCTGTCCTTTCCCCGCTTTCTCGTTCCGGCCACCGGAAATGTCATTAATTTTCCATTTGTGAGTTTCACCATTGTCTCCGGTGAAGTTCCTGCTATCTGCATCTCTTTCATATTTATATAATACATGTAGGGTGATGGATTGGTGGTACGCAGTACTCTGTATGCATTGAGCAAGCTTCCGTCATAATCCGCCTCAAACCGTCGCGAGATAACTCCCTGAAAAATATCGCCCTCTTTAATGTAATGCTTTGTCTTTTCCACCATTGCACAGTACTCCTCTTCGGAAAGGTTACAGGTAAATTCCGGCGCTGGAAGTGGTTCTTCATATGGCACAGGCTCCGTTAACCGCATCGTTTCCACAAATGCATCCAGTTCCAGAACTGCTTTTTGGTAGCCTTCTTCACCATCCTGCGCTTTTGCGTTAGTGATGAAATATATTTTGTGATGAAGCTGATCAAATGCAATCAACTTATCAAACATCATCAATTCACAATCGTTGATATCACTTTGCTTAATTTTTAGCTTTGGCTCTGCGTACTGTATCATCTCATATGAAAAATATCCGACAAAACCGCCTGTAAATGTAGGAAGCTCTTCAATCTGCGGAGAACGATAAGTCTCTAAAATTGTTTGCAATGCTTCTTTCGGCGTTCCAGGTAAAATGCGTACCATGCCATTTTCCTGCATTTTTGTTATTCCATTTTTGCAGAATACAGTCAATTTGGGATGATACCCCAAAAATGAATATCTGCCAAGGCTTCCTCCCTCCACGCTCTCCAGCAGAAAATACTGTTCGTCAAGCGCCGCAAGCTTTCTAAGCATCAAAATCGGCGTGATATCATCCGCCAAAAGCTCCTTGCACACTGGAATGTAGGTATATTCCTTTGTGTACTGTTTCACTTGTTCGTAGCTTGGTTTTATCATAAAATATCATCCTTTCTATTCTTAAAATAATGGAGACACGCGTGTCTTTGTCGGTTTTGCTGACATTCTTCCTTTGGGTGCTCGTGTGCAATCGAGCAAGGAAGTCTCATCTTCCCTGCTCGCCGCGCGACCCGTGCGCCGCCTTAGCGGCATATTTCCTCTGCACGGGTCTGTGCATAAAAAAAGCTTCTGTCCTAATATCTCTACTAGGACAAAAGCTCAAAAACTTCTGCGGTACCACCTAATTTGGCATATAAAAAATACACCCTCTCTCCACACGCACCATCATGCGCTTTCCCTTGATAACGGGCGGAAATCCCGTTGGACATTACTCAAGTCATTTTTTATAAACAGACTCTTTGCTCCCACCTTCCCAAGTCCATTCCATGTCTTATTGAATACTGCAATCCCACCACCTGCAGCTCTCTGCGAATCTCCTAACACATGTACTCCTCTTGGTCATTAGTTTCGTATTGGTATTTAATTGGATTAAAAATTAAGTTTATAATAAACGTTTTGACAAGATTTGTCAAGAGAAAATTTTTTGTATTTTTATTCTATCTTGACATCGCTGGCTCCGACACCATGCAGCAAGTGCAAGGTACGGGTGTGAAAAGCAACTTGACATTTACCTATAAAAGCCCTATAATGAACATTGTTCAGTATAGAAGGAGAAACAGTATATGAATACGATTATCACTTCCAAAAAAGCAATTTTAGATCAGAGCAGGCTGTTGGTGACAACACAAGGCTGGCAGGCTGTCAACATTCGGAATGTCGCCGCAGCCTGCGGCGTTTCTGTCGGCTCCATCTACAATTATTTTGCGTCCAAATCCGATTTAGTGACTGCTACTGTGGAGAGCATCTGGCATGACATCTTTCACTTTTCGGAACGTCAGACAGATTTTGACAACTTTATAGACTGTGTACAGTGGATTTTTGGCTGCATGAAAACAGGCAGCGAAAAATATCCAGGTTTTTTCACCTCACACTCCATGCTTTTTCTAAGAGACGACAAAACAAACGGGCAACAGCTTATGGAACAATCATGGAAACATATTCAATCAGAGCTTTATTATGTTTTGGAAAAAGATAAGAATATCCGGCCAGATGCCTTTGACAGTGTACTGACCCCACAAAAATTTGTAGATATTTTATTTTCACTGATTATTTCTGCACTGATTCTCCATAATTACGATAGCAGCAGTATTTTAGAACTTATCAGACGCGTAATTTATTATACCGATGGTTGAAAATACTGACCACTCAGCATAAAATGATGCACACACCCACATAAGAAACTGTACTTCCCGGTGTCTTTAATCCCTGATATTATAAGGCTCCGAGAAGCGATATTATCTTTAAGGAGGAAAATTTATGCAAGCCATTGTAGAAACTTTATTTGACACCATTTATCTAATCACCGTCATCACCCTTGGAATCATTATGATCCGCAAGAGCAACGGGCGCAAGCAGTATCGTCTGTTTGGTATTATGGCGGTTGTGTTGGGACTTGGTGACTCTTTTCATCTGGTTCCGCGCGCACTCGCGTTATGCACGACGGGGCTTGAAAACTATACGGCCGCTCTCGGTATCGGCAAGCTCATCACTTCTATTACAATGACTATTTTTTACATTCTTCTGTACTATGTGTGGAGAAGTCGTTATCACATTTCTGGGAAAAATGGAATAACAATCTCTGTGTATTTTTTGTCAGCTCTCCGTATCATCTTGTGCCTTTTCCCACAAAATGGCTGGCTACAGGCAAATCCTCCTTTATCTTGGGGAATTTATCGCAATATTCCATTTGCTCTGTTTGGTCTGCTAATTATCGCGCTCTTTTATCAGGAAGCAAAAAGGCAGCATGACACTGCCTTTCAATATATGTGGCTGACCATTGTGCTCAGTTTTGGTTTTTATATTCCGGTTGTACTCTGGGCAGACGCAATTCCCATGATTGGTATGCTAATGATTCCAAAAACCTGCGCCTATGTGTGGACTGTCCTAATTGGTTATCAAGCAATGCGCAGCGAATGAGAATTAATGTTCGCGTAAAATCTTTTCAATTTCTGCAAGCAGCCGGCCTTTCACCGGCGGCTTCAGAAAATATCCTGCTGGTTTCAATTTTAGCACTGCCTCAATATTTGCCCTGTCATTTACCGCAGTCAAAAACACTACTGGTATACTCGTCAAATCTTCGTCGGCACGTATCATTTCCAGTGTCATCTTCCCATCACAGACTGGCATTTCGTAGTCTAACAATATCAAATCTGGTCTCTTTTTTCCTATGGAGGTCATCGCCTGCGCTCCAGAAATCGCTATCGCAACCTCATAGGTATCTTCCAACATTGCCTTTATTGTCCGAAGCGCTGTACCGTTGTCATCGACAACAAGAATTCTCTTTTTTCCATTATTTTTGTTCTCTTTTAATGCCTCCTGCTCAACTTTTTTCTCCTCAAGTCCAAGCCGCCTGCAAACAGCATCCATAATCACTGTGTTTTCAACTGGGCGTATCAGATTTTCAAACTGTTCTCCTTCATAGTACTTAAAAAATTTTCCACTCTCTTCTTTTGTCCCAATCGTCAACACTGGAATCTGTGCATATTGGTCACTCAATAGAAAAAAGATAGATGTATCAATATCATAGGCGCCAATTAGGCTGATTAGCACCAAATCTGGATTTACAATTTTTAACATTCCCTCCAAAACCCCTGCATTTTCTGAGCAGAGCTGTACGTGAAAATATTGGGACAAAAATTGATTCGTCTCGTTCACCACTGTGTTCAACTTTCCGATTAATAATATCTTTTTCATTTCGTCCTCCAATTACTGATATATTATTTCTTTTCTGCCATCTGTCCCGCCAGCAAAACCGCAAGGCGATCTGATTCCTCTATGTCCAAATTGGTCACTGCCTCTGCAAGTTTCTGAATATTCTGCTCAATTTCTGCTGGAAAATCATATTCGCGCAACTGTTTTATTAGCTCGTCCGCCTTGTCAATCTCCATCTCTTGCATATTGAAACGCACCATCTCAACAAGCGCCTGTATTACAGAATAATCTGTAATCTGCTTTTTTGCCCCAATTCCAATGCCAAATATCCCCTGCAATTTCTGTCGATAACTGCGCCACTGATCCAAAAATATGGTGGTCATGGATAGAATTACTTCTATTTTACCATTTTTTGCTGCGGATTCCAATACCCCTGCGACACCTGACAGTGGCAAGATGCCAATCGTCGCCGCAAGGCTTTTCATCGCATGTACCTGAATGCGATATGATTCTAGGTGATCTGTATCGGAAATCTGTTCATATGCCTGCTCCAAGCAATCGGCTGCTGTGTGAATTTGGTCGTAAAACTCTTTCACAGTATACTCAAGCAACTCCATATCTGGCAAGTGCAGCCACGCATAATTCCAATCAAGTCCCTCCACCACAGGCAATTCCTCCAAACACAGGTCGGCATCAGCAGTCTGTTCTGGGAATTTTGATGCCGATTCCGCAACTGTTTGCAGTAGTTCTTCTGGCAGCATTTTTTGAATCATTGTTTCAAGCTTATCTGGCACTATCGGTTTCGACAAAAAATCATCAAATCCCTCTGCCAGATAGGTCTCTTTGGCCCCTGAAACAGCATTCGCTGTCAGTACTACAATAGGCGTATCTTTACACGGAAACGCAGACAGTGCTTTTATGCGATGCAATGTTTCCACCCCATCCATTTCAGGCATCATATGGTCCAGAAAAATCAAATCATAATGAGATTCTTGAACCAAATGTAAACACTCGGCTCCCCCGGTGGCTTCCGTCACCTGAATCTGTGTTTCCTTCAATAAATTTCGCAAAACCTTGCGGTTGACAGCATTGTCATCCACCACCAGTATCTTAGCATCAGGCGCACAAAGCTGAGATATATAATTATAATTTTCTGCAATCTGCTGGACTTTAGACTCGAAATCCCCAATCGGAGTATAATCGATAATCTTTTGTTTTAATTCAAAATAAAATTTAGAACCTTTTCCGTATTCGCTCTCCACATGCAGCTTGCTCCCTAATAAGGTTAACAACTGAATCGTAATACTCATTCCAAGTCCGGTGCCTTCAATATTGCGGTTTCTATCCTCCTCAATCCGCTCAAACTCCGCTGAAAGTTTTGGTAAATCTTCCGCTTTGATTCCAATTCCTGTATCCTCCACTACAAAGCGAATCACCACCGTTTCTCCTATAATATGTGCCGCAACCCGCAACCACACAGTTCCCTCATGTGTGTATTTGACTGCATTGGTTAATAAATTGATTAAAATCTGCCGGATTCGCACATCATCTCCAAACAGCCGAGAAGGGATTTCCTGATCAACCTCCACTTTAAGACAAAGTGCCTTGTCAGCCGCGCGATGCGACGTCATATTTACCAAGTCATGAATCAAGCTGCTAAAGTCATACGCAACTGGCACTATCTCCATTTTTCCCGAGTCTATCTTAGAAAAATCCAGGATATCATTGATTAACGACAGTAAAGACTGACCTGCCATATATATATCCATCGCATATTCTCTAATATTCTGCTCTTTTGATTCCCGCAGAATCATCTCGTCCATGCCAAGCACAGCATTGATTGGTGTGCGGATTTCATGGGACATTTGCGCGAGAAACTTACCTTTCGCCTCATTTGCAGCAAGTGCTTCCTGCCTTGCTGCATCTGCATCTCTCTTTGCCAGAATCAATAACTGATTCTGCTGCTCTGCCGCCCTTATTTTTTCTTCTGCATCCAATTGATACTCTTTTGAAATCTGTGAAATATGTAAAATTACCAGCATCACCCCAAATGCAGTCATACCATGCAGTCCAGCGGCTTTGGCATATGTGTACATAGAAAAAACATTCAAAATTAATCCTACTGTCTCTCCTATTAGCAGTATTAATACAGATACAATTAGCAAAAGCGTCTGATAACGACTGCTTTTATCCTTCTTCTGTATCAAACTTACAATGGCAAAAACACATACGACTCCCACAACTATTGACGAAATGTCTGCCATATCTGCCAGAAACCACACACCCAGCCTCTCTAAAAAAATTTGTATCACTGCATTAAAAATGGTTATGCACAACAAGCCTGTAAAACGATGGGGATAAACGCTGCCCAAATTTCGCTCAAAATATAATGTTAACAATAGTGGAAGCATCAATAGTAAATACTCCTGTATCACATAAGCTTCCTGCATATCAAAAAAAATATCTAATGTATTTGTACCTATAAAGCTATATCCCCCTGCTATCAGCCCCAAAAAACCCAGATACAATTCTCCCCGGCTTGGTTGACTGGTATACCACCTTATCAGTGCAAGTACAAACATAATTATTGCCGTTATTACAATCAGCAGGCAGCAGACAATATTGGCAAGATTACTGCCTACTAGTCCGATTAAAATGACATCTCTCGTTTCAATAATAATATCCTTTAATACAGTCTCCTTATTTGAATTCAAGACTGTCAATTCAATGCATATCTTCCCATAACTATCACTATCGTAAACCATATTGGGTATATTCACAAAATACTCTCCTTGGGCACTAATTCCCTCCAATTCCTGCTCATAGAGTACTTCTTCGTCCAAAAGGACACGCACAGCAGCATTTTCACATGAAAATTTAATTGCCAAACCAGCAAATTCTAATGGCAGTAAATTTTGAAAAATAATTACATCAGAAGACTGATGTATTCCTATATATGGCAGATTAACTTCTACTACTGTTTCACTGTCTGACGAAATCATCTGCCAATTCTCATTAAAATAATATTCAATCTGATCAGACGACACGGATGTGTCTTCATATCCTAGATGCTGGAAAAATGCAATCACCATAAAGACCGCAACCAAAAATATTGTAATTTTTGTAATATTTCGTACATACTTCATTTTCGTGCCCCTCTCCTTAAAAAGCAAATCCATTTCCAGCTTATTTAGAAACAGCTCGTGTCTGTTGTTCATATGCAACAAGCAGTATTATATCCGCCAAAATCCAAGCAGATACTTCACCCCAAAATATCCCATCGCTGCCAATCAATCTTGTCAATACAATCGCACACAAAAGACGCATTATCAGTTGTGCAAAACTGGACAACATAGGAACAACTGTATTGTTCATTCCCTGAAGCGCTGCACGCAAAATATACAAAATATACAAAAACAGGAAAAATACTGCCAGTATTCTTAAAAAACGACAGCCATAAGCTAACACTTTCTCTGTCGTATCTGATACTTCCACAAACAATCTCAATATATCGCGTCCGCCCAGCACCATCACACACGAGCAAACTACTGCCACAGCAGTTCCCATAAACAGGCTTGCCCGAACACCTTTTTTAATGCGGCACATCTTGCCTGCTCCATAATTCTGTGCCACATACGCCACTACTGCCAATCCAAAGGAAGATGCTGCAATTTCCAACAATCCATATAATTTTATTGCGGCAGTATATCCTGCAAGAAACGTAATATCATATTGATTGATTCTATTGACAACAATCAATCCGCCAATGGATGTAATGACACTCTGCAATGCCATTGGAATCCCCATTTGAATCAATTTTAATGTAGCTGCTTTCTCGTTAGATGCAGTTATCCCGCCATTAACTTTTTGCTTTTCCTGATAAAAATAGTATCCGCAAATGAACATTACCACACATTCTGAGGCAATTGTTCCTAACGCAGCTCCCGCAATTCCAAACTCCAGTACATTAACAAACAAAATATCCAGCACAATATTACACAGGGAAGAAACAGTCATTGCCAACAGTGGAATCTTACTGTTTCCCCTGCTTCTTAAAGCGCCGGAAAATAATTGATAAAAAACGAGAAAAGGAATCCCCATGAAAATAATATTGATATACTTCTGGGCCATGGCATACACTTCATCTTTTGTGCCCAGCAGACGCAATATTGGTCCTGAAGCGAAGAGAAAGAAAATTGTCAATACAATCGCAAGCACAAAACAAATCTTTTTTGCTCTCACATAATAAACATCAAACTCTTGTTCATTTCCTTCTCCAAAGCTGTTTCCCAAAAGAATACAAAAACCTTGAACGAGACCAATTACCACTCCATTCGCAAGAAAAATTAACCATTCCGTTCCACCAACTGCCGCAAGTCCCAACGTTCCAATTTTCTTTCCTATAATAATGGTGTCCACAAATGTATACAATTACTGAAATAAATTTCCAGCAATTAAGGAAAAAGAAAACGTTCCAATTAATTTAAAAGGATTTCCCACTGTCATATCCTTATCTTTTCTCATATTATCACCTTGTAATCATCTGTTCTTTATACCACAATATTTTGCAACCAAATTCCCTTTTTGACAAGTATAAACCCAATAATACACTTGATAATATCGCCGAGTTGTACCATCGCATAGACTACAATGACAGGAAGCCCTGTGTAACGGCTAAGTACAAACGCAATCACCACGCTCACACACCAGATAAACACACTGTCAAACAAAAACGTGATAATTGTCTTGCCACCTGATCGCAATGTAAAATAAGTCGCATGCAGAAAGGCATTCTGCGGCATAAAAAGTGCCGTAACCATAATAAAATGCTTCGCGTACAACCGAGCCTCGTCATTAATCTTGTAGAGTTGCGGAAACAGCGGTGCCATAACAAACATCACAAGCGCCACAAGAGTACAACACATTACTGAAAATGCAATCATCTTATTGTCTGTGTCTCTTGCTTCCTTCATTTTACCTGCACCAAGAAGCTGCCCTACAATAATGGCGACAGAATCTCCCAATGCAATAAAGACAATGTTAAATACATTGTTGATTGTGTTGGACACATTTAATCCTGCCACAACATTTAAACCCCGGACAGAATAGCACTGCGTCAGCATCGCCATTCCTGCTGCCCACAAAGTTTCATTAAACAAAAGCGGACTGCCTTTTTTCATAATTTTTAACGTCACTTCTTTAGGCACCTTCAATGTACTATATAGCCCTGCGACAAATGAATATATACCATGGCTTTTTCTATGCACACCAATCACCGTAATCAACATCTCCACATATCGTGAAAGAACAGTCGCAATCGCTGCACCACGCACTCCAAGCGCTGGTGCACCAAATTTTCCATAAATCAATATATAATTGAACAAAAGATTCACAATAACCGCCGCAACTCCCGCCTTCATAGGCAGCATGGTCTGACCGCACTCGCGCAGCGTACTTGAATAAATCTGTACCATTGCAAAGGCAGGTAGACCAATCAGCATAATCTTCAAATACTTTTCCCCATAAAAAAGCGTAGCGGCAATACTCTCTGCCGAACCATCTCCTTTTAAATAAGCACTGATCAAGTTCGTTCCACCACATAAAAAAAGAATCGCTGTCATCACTGTGATTACAATGACCATCCACAGTTTAAATCGCATTGTCTGACGCACACCTTCATGATTCCCCTGGCCGAAATATTGTGCTGTGAAAATACCAGCACCAGACACGCCACCAAAAATACATAGATTGTAAACAAAAATTAGCTGGTTTACAATCGCGACCCCTGACATTTGTTCTGTTCCAACCTGCCCGATCATAATATTATCTAGCAGACTGACAAAATTAGTGATACCATTCTGTATCATAATCGGCACTGCAATCATTAATACCATCTTATAAAAATCCTTGTTCCCTATAAATTTTGCTATCCTCTTCATGATTTCCTCCCATTATTTCATGTTTTTCTATCATACCATTCTTTTACAGTAAATACAAGCATGTCATTGTTTGTCACTATTTGGACAGTAAGTTGCCTATCCTATTTTAAACCAGAATTAACCCTATTTTATATTGCAAATTTTTCCTAATCGTCTATAATAAAAGATAGTGCTGTTTGCAACATCCTATTTTACTACAATCATATTATGAAACAGAATCTTGGACAAAAGAAAGGAGAAAAGTAACAATGAACGAGCAAGAAAGTATCGAAAAAAAGCTGACCAGATCCTTTTTTAAGGTGGCATCCATTACAGCAAGTGTCGCAATCCTTGGGTTGATTGCCCTTATTGTTATATCAAACAGATATTCTTATGCTCTAAAAAATTACGGCTTTGCACAAGGGGATATTGGAAAGGCAATGTTTGAATTTGCAGATGTCAGGTCATCATTGCGAGCAGCCATTGGCTATGACGAAGCTGACGCAATCACCGCCGTAGTAAAACAACATGATAACCATAAAGCAGCTTTTTTAGCAAATTTTGCAAAAGTAGAAGAGACCCTTGTATCACAAGAAGGTAGAAAAACATACAATGAAATTCGTACAGAGCTGGATGAATACTGGCGATTGGATACAAAGATTATGGAACTTGGTGCAACAACAGACCGAGAACTCTGTAAGCAGGCACAGGATATCGCCTTAAATGAACTGGCAGGCGTATACGACAGTATCTATACCAATCTTGAATCTCTCTTGACTGTCAAAGTAAATGAGGGAAATAGTCTCTCTGCAAAACTCACTGTAGCAGGTTTGACTTTGGCTATTGCAATCGTCATTGTGGTTGTAATCGCAATGATATTGTCAACCAAAATTGGCAAACGGATTGCAAAAGGTATTGCCTCTCCTCTTGGAAAACTTGGGCAGCGTCTCAAGACTTTCTCCACGGGAGATTTAACCACACCATTCCCTATGGTTGAAACCGGTGACGAAGTAGAACATATGGAAAAAGATGCAACAGAAATGGCAAACAACCTCAATATTATTATCCATGATATCAGTGAAATATTAGGTGAGATGGCAAGTGGAAACTATGCTGTCAAATCAAAATATTCTGAAAAATACACTGGTGATTTCCAAAAATTATATGAGTCCATGCGCGGATTGCGGGATCAGATGATAGATACCCTCTCGTCAATTGGTGAAGTTTCCAATCAAGTAACTTCTGGTTCTGGTGATCTTGCCGAGGCATCACAAGTCCTTGCAGAAGGTGCAACAGAACAGACCAACGCGGTTATGGAATTACATGCCACGATTTCTGAGATTACAACCACAATGGAAAAAAGTGTGCAGAGCGCAGATGAATCTTACATAAAAGCACAGCATTATGCAGAAAAAGCAGATAACAGCCGTGAGGAGATGAATTCTATGATGGCTGCAATGGAACGCATCAATGCGGCCTCCAACAGAATCGGTGACATCATCTCTGAGATTGAATCTATCGCTTCCCAGACAAATCTCCTATCCCTAAATGCATCTATTGAGGCGGCAAGGGCTGGTGAGTCAGGGCGCGGCTTTGCAGTTGTCGCGGACCAGATTAGAGTACTGGCAAACCAAAGTGCCAAGGCGGCTGTCGACACTAGAGAGCTAATTGAAGGTTCTATTCGTGAAGTTACTGAGGGAAACCGCGCAGCAGAAAATGCTGCCAGTGCTATTGGTTCTGTTGTAGACGGTATTAAACAGATAGCTGATTTCTCCAAAAACCTTAAGACAATGGTCGAAGACCAAGCCGATGCGATGCGTCAGGCAGAACAGGGAATTAACCAGATTTCCGAAGTCGTGCAGAGCAACGCAGCAACTGCACAGGAAGCGTCTGCAACCAGCCAAGAACTGTCTGCTCAAGCAACAATCCTAAACGGATTAATTGGACAGTTCTCCCTAAAAAAAGAAAATAAGTGACATAAAAAATCTCCTGCTGTATAACAGGAGATTTTTTATGTCACTTATATAGCCTGTCCGCCTACTTTTTGACTGCACTGTTCTACACAATCTGTATTAGTTCTTTATCTATAGTTTCTACAATTCACAATTATTTACAGTTCTTGGGAATGGGATTACATCTCGAATATTTCCCATACCTGTCAGATACATAACACAGCGCTCAAAACCAAGTCCAAATCCAGCGTGTCTTGCACTGCCATAACGTCTCAAGTCAAGATAAAAATCATAATCTGCTGGGTTCAAATGACATTCCTGCATTCTTCTTTCCAGAACATCAAGCTTGTCCTCCCTCTGGCTTCCACCAATAATCTCCCCAATGCCTGGCACCAGACAGTCCATCGCCGCAACTGTTTTGTTGTCCTCATTCAATTTCATATAAAATGCCTTGATTTCTTTGGGATAATCGGTTACAAATACTGGACGGCCAAACAGTTTTTCTGTTAAATATCGCTCATGTTCTGTCTGTAAATCACAGCCCCATGATACCTTATACTCAAATTCGTCATTGTGCTTCTCTAGCTCTGTGATAGCATCTGTGTAGGTGATATGGCCAAATTCCGAACCTGCCACATGACGCAATCTCTCAATCAATCCTTTGTCCACAAATTGATTAAAGAATGCCATCTCCTCAGGCGCATTTTCCAGTACATAGTTAATAATATACTTAAGCATACTCTCAGCAAGCATCATATCATCCTTTAAGTCTGCAAAGGCAATCTCCGGTTCAATCATCCAGAACTCTGCTGCATGGCGCGTCGTGTTTGAATTTTCCGCCCGAAAAGTCGGACCAAATGTATAGATGTTTTTAAATGCCATCGCATAAGTCTCACCGTTTAACTGTCCGCTTACCGTCAAATTCGTAGGTTTGTTAAAGAAATCTTTGCTGAAATCAACCTGTCCATCTACTATTGGTAGATTCTTTAAATCAAGCGTTGTCACCTGAAACATTTCTCCTGCGCCTTCGCAGTCACTCCCTGTAATTAAGGGCGTATGAACATAGACAAAATCCCGCTCTTGGAAAAATTTGTGAATCGCATAAGCGCAGAGCGAGCGTACGCGAAATACTGCCTGAAATGTGTTTGTACGCGGTCTTAGATGCGAAATCGTTCTAAGATATTCAAAACTGTGTCTCTTTTTCTGCAGCGGATAATCTGGGGTGGAATCACCTTCAATCTCAATATGGACAGCCTGTATCTCAAATGGCTGTTTTGCCTCCGGCGTCAATGTCACAATCCCAGTTGCAATCACTGCCGCCCCCACATTCAGTTTTGAGATCGCAGTAAAGTTATCTAATTTATCACTGTAAACCACTTGCAGCGGTTCAAAAAATGTACCATCATTGATAACCAAGAATCCAAATGTTTTGGAGTCCCGCTTGCTTCTAAGCCAGCCGCCAACTGTCACTTCCTGATCTGCATAATCTTTATAATTGTACTGTAATTCACGTATGTTTATCATTGTTGTTCTTCCTTTCTTTCTTCAAAATGAAAAAAGTCCATTCACTCTGCTTCCCATTATACCCTTTTCAGGCTATGTACGCAATTATGTCTGGACTTTTTTCTGAATACCTCATATTATTGAGCAGCTTGCATCTGTGCCATATGGATAATATCCGATATTTCCATGCCAGATTTCTGCACGACTGCTCTGAGCTCATTCAGCTCTTCCATCTTTTGCATCTCCAAAAGCTCATTTAGTTCTTCTTTCTCCTTCTTGATACGCGTAGAAAGCGCCTCAATCAGTTCTTCCTTCTGTAAAATTTTCTCCTGTAATGATTTTTTTACTCCTCTTGCCATAATAATTCTCCTTATACTAGCACATACTTTTTTTATTTTATATGTAATCATTATATGGACAAGAAAGGAAAATTATTCATATTTTTCTATCTTTTTGTACGATTTTTCTTTTCAAAGAAATAGTCTACTTCTTTTTTGACGGTTTCTGGTGGCATTGATTTGGATAAATATCCTTCTGGCTTGAGTGCAATCACTTTACTCACACTCTGCTTATCCACTTTACTAGTCAAAAAGATAACTGGAATATCAGCAAAATCCTTCTCTGAGCGAATCATCTCTAACACTTGGCTTCCATTACAGACAGGCATCTCATAATCCAATAAAACGAGATCTGGTCTGTCAAGTGTAATACTCCGAATTGCAGATAACCCTGATTTTGCAGTGAGTACTTCATAGTCACTGCTAAGCAGATCATTCATCGCCCTCAGCATAAATTCAGAATCATCCACCACAAGAACTCTCTTTTTGTTGCTTAATTTATTTTTCTCAGCTTCATTTTGATTCAGGTACTTTCCAACCTCAGCCATAGCATTCTCTGTAATAATAGAGACGCCGCCCTCTGGCTGAAGAATATCTGTCGCCGCAACGCAATAAGCAAAATACCCCTTTCCAGTATCAAATAACAAACTAAACTGCGGACTCTGTTTCTCAAATACTTTCTGAAATTGCTCATAAGTCAAAAGCTGTTCTTCCTTAATCTCAAACTTTTCAGAAGATGGAAAATATCCCTTAACACGCTCCACAAGCTGTTTTGCAACATATCTGGCAGCATTCATCAGCATAACATTCACTGCCTCAGACTTTATATCCATAACAGTACCAATCGTCCTAACAATAAGCTGTTGTTCAAAGATTAGATAAAATTCCCATCTTCTCTTATCCTTAGTGCTGTAAATCAAACGAAAATAAATACCATCTCCAAACTTTTCGCCGCCATAACAATTGCTAATCAACCGTGGGTCCAACTGAAACATATCATGCAGCAGATTTGCAATCGTCTGTCCCATCACTGCCTGCTCTTCTTCCGGCAGCAAGTTTTCCCACTGCTTTATTGTTTTACCACTCACAATCGCATAATCTTCTATTAGAGTATGTCCAATCAACCACCCTGCACAAACACCAAGAAAATGATTGATTGAATCCTCAGAATAGTTTGTTGCATCTAACTCCCCTTCCAATGCTGGAATTATTCTGTCTCGAAAATTTGCGTGAATGCGCTGATGCGTCTCAAGCCCCGCATACTCAATGGACGCCATATAGCTCTCCTCATCTGCAAAATGCTGAAACGCATGATCTCTAAAATACTTTACCGCTTCCTGACAAACCCATTGACTTTTCTCTTCCTGCCGTCCAAAATCAAATAATTTGTTCAGAATGCTGAACAATTTTTTATGTTCCTTATCAATAACTTCTACTCCAATATTATACCGTTCGTTCCAGGCTAATTGATTTCCCATTTTTTTCTCCTTTGCCCCTATAATAACTGCTATTGAAATGTGAATTCCATCCTTTACCAACCAAATTATAGCATGACTGCCAAAATAATGGAAGATATTTTCTTTCTATTATTTAATATAGAATATCTTGTTTTTCGTGCGCTACTAATGTAATATGTAACAAGAACCTTGTGCGTTCCTCAAAAAACTCTAATAAGGCAGGAATTTTTTATGAAAGTCACAGCCGTAATCGCTGAGTACAATCCGTTCCACAACGGACATCTCTATCAATTGAATACTATACGACATACAGAAAATACGGATCTCATTCTTGTCATTATGAGTGGAAATTTTATGCAGCGCGGTATTCCCGCCATTGTAAACAAATACGAACGCTGTCGCATGGCGCTTTCATATGGTGCGGATCTCGTCTTTGAGCTGCCAGTTTACTTTGCGCTCGGCAGCGCTGAATACTTTGCACAGGGAGCGGTTTCTCTGGCTGACAAACTCGGTGTTATCGACACACTGCACTTCGGCAGTGAATCTGGGGAGCTCTCTCAAATACAGCAATACGCACAAATCATTGCCAACGAGTCTGAACAATACAAAGCGGGATTGAACAGTTATCTGAAACAAGGCTATTCTTTTCCTGCTGCCAGGAGCAATGCTTTGTCAAAGATTTTCCCAGCAAAAGACCTCCGAAATTTTTTTAGCGCCCCGAACAATATTCTTGGAATGGAATATGTTAAAGCACTCATACAAAGAAACAGTGCAATCAAGCCTGCAACACTTATGCGAAAGGGCGCAGCGTATTCCTCTATCTCTTTAGAATCAGATAGTTTTATCTCTGCAAACGCTATACGAAACGCACTTTATTGCCAGTCATCCAATGCCGCCGCATCTGCGATTCAAAATCATTTGCCAGCTAATGTTTATGATATACTGCAAAATCAAGAACACCTGTACGCAGAAGATTTTTCTGAAATCCTTCTATATAAAATGTTGCAACTTTACGGCTGTAAGAATGCCTTCGCCGATTACTTTGATATTGGAGAACAATTGTCTCATACACTGCATAACAATCTCTCTCGCTTTGTTTCTTTTGAAGACTTTGTACTGTTATGTAAGACCAAAAATCTGACACACTCCCGTATCTGCCGCGGCCTCATGCATATCCTTTTAGGATTGACGCAAGAGCATGCAGATACTTTAAAACAGCAGGATTACACCCCCTATGCAAGATTGCTTGGTTTTACTTCCCGCGGTCAGAAGCTATTGAAATCCATCAAGGCAAACGCATCAATTCCTGTCATAACCAAACCTGCACATGCATTAAAGCAATTCAGTGGCACTGCCCTGACAACACTGCAATCCGATTTGTTTGCAACGAATATTTATGAGAGTGTTCGACAGCAAAAACAACGGCGTCAATTGGGTAATACTGTTAGCCTTCCACGACAGAGTGAACTGACCAGTGAACTAATCAAAGTCAATTTTTAAAGCTGTGGATTGGTGCGGGTATTCTACCCCCGCGATTTACAAACGCATCACAAGAATATTTGTTGACAGGCATGATTGGCGCATATCCAAGCAGCCCTCCAAACTCAACACTATCCCCTACAGTCTTGCCAATCACAGGAATAATGCGCACTGCGGTCGTCTTTTGGTTAACCATTCCAATCGCAAGCTCATCCGCTATAATGCCTGCAATAGTCGTCGGTTTCGTATCACCAGGAATTGCAATCATGTCCAGTCCAACAGAACAAACGCAAGTCATCGCTTCAAGTTTTTCCAGCGTAAGTGCCCCTGCATTGACCGCATCAATCATGCCTTGATCCTCGCTGACTGGAATAAAGGCTCCACTCAGTCCACCAACATAGGAAGATGCCATCACACCGCCTTTTTTCACTTGATCATTTAGCAAAGCAAGTGCTGCCGTTGTTCCTGGAGCACCTGCATACTCAAGCCCAATCTCACATAAAATGTCAGCTACGCTATCGCCGATAGCTGGCGTGGGCGCAAGCGAAAGATCTACAATCCCAAACGGAATCCCAAGTCGTTTTGATGCTTCCTGTGCAACCAACTGCCCGACACGTGTCACTTTAAAGGCTGTCTTTTTAATTGTCTCACAGAGCACCTCAAAATTTTCTCCACGCACATGCTCCAATGCATTCTTGACAACTCCTGGACCGCTGACACCAACGTTGATAATAGCATCTGCCTCTGTGACACCGTGAAAAGCCCCTGCCATAAATGGGTTGTCATCTGGCGCATTACAAAACACCACCAATTTGGAGCATCCAATCGAATCCCTCTCCTTCGTGCCTTCTGCTGTCTCCTTAATGATATCTCCCATCAATCTAACCGCATCCATATCAATTCCAGTCTTGGTAGAGCCTAGATTGACAGAACTGCACACAAGTTCTGTCTGCGCAAGTGCTTGTGGAATGGAACGCAATAACAATTCGTCTGCCTTGGTCATTCCCTTTGACACCAGCGCAGAATAACCTCCAAGAAAATTAACCCCAACTTCTCTACCCGCCTTGTCAAGCGTTCGAGCAATTGTCACAAAGTCTTCAGAAGTCCTACATGCAGCTCCGCCAACCAAAGCAATCGGTGTGACAGAAATCCGCTTGTTTACAATAGGAATCCCAAACTCCTTCTCAATCGTCTCGCCCACAGCCACCAGGTCCTTTGCAACAACTGTAATCTTGTTGTAAATTTTCTCGTTGAGCCGCGAGAGATCAGAATCTATACAGTCCAACAAACTGATGCCAAGTGTGATTGTCCTGACATCCAGATTGTCCTTCTCAATCATTTTATTAGTTTCCAATACTTCATTTATGTTTATCATCTCAAATGTCCTCCATTATAGATTTCTTGAAAAACTTTTATATACACACAAACACAAATTAAAGCCTGTGCATACTGTTAAAAATTTCCTCCCTCTGACATTTGACGATAACACCAATCTCTGCACCAAGTTTGTCTAAGTCATCAGAAACCTCACTGACCGACTTGACTGCCTGCCCCATATCCGCTATCATCATCATGTTAAAATAATTATCCACAATGGTCTGCGAAATATCCAGAATATTAATTTTGTTCTCAGCCAAATAGGTACATACCTTAGCAATAATTCCAACAGTATCTTTTCCCACTACAGTAATAATTGTTTTTTTCATAATATGTGACTCCTATCTTTTAATCTTTATATCTCCACCATTTGTGACATCTCACTCCGACCCGCCACAAAGATTGGAAAATCATCTGGTTTATAGGGATTGTCCGCCATGGAAATTTCCAGCCGCACTGTTTCATATGCCAATTCCGCCCGATTATTATCCTTGCTTAAATGCCCCAAAAACACTGTTTTCAAATTGTCATGCAGCAATCTGCTCAATAGTCTGCCCGACAGCTCGTTAGACAAATGTCCTTTTTTGCCAAGTATCCTTTGTTTTAAGCAATATGGATATGGTCCTGCTTGCAACATATTAATATCGTGATTGGCCTCTAACAAAAGGACATCCATTCCTCGGAGACTCTCAACCGTATATGCGTCGTAAGTACCCAAATCTGTCGCAACTGCCATGCGTTTATTTCCATACTGAAATCTGTATGCTGCCGGCTGAGCTGCATCATGGGATATTTTTATTGGATTGACCGTGATATCCTTTAAAATAAACTTTTCGTCAATGCTAACTGCATGAAAAAGTGAGTCCTCTATTCCCCCAAGATTACTCACTTTCTTAATGGCAGCTATTGTCCCTTCTGTAGCATAGACCGATATGCCAAATTGTCTGCACAATGCACCCAAACCGTTGATATGGTCTGCGTGTTCATGTGTGATTAGTATCCCATCAATATCTCTTCCTGTCAGTCCAAAGTGATTGAGTGCCTCCAGTGTTCTCTTGCAGCTTATCCCCGCGTCTACCAGAAGATGTGTCGCCTCTGTACCAATATAGATACAATTTCCACTGCTTCCACTGGCTATACTGCACATTCTCATCTATTTTTACTCCTGTTCTATACCAATCTTATTTTATTTCCAATATACCTCTATCTTATCCCCATTGTAAATTTCCTGTGTATACTGTGCATCTTTTCCATTGACAAGTGTAGCAATTCCTCCTCCACGCACTCTGCTAGTATCAAAATCAATATAATCAAATATATCCACAAACATATAGCTCTGTTTGCCTCTCATCACAATCGGATTCTGATTTACTATAACAATAATCTTTTTGCCAATTTCTTCTTTTACTTCCTCTTTTGGCTCTTCTTTTTTCTTAGTCTCTGGTTGCGCGGCTGTCTCTACCGCTTTTTCCTGCTTTGGTTCTTCCTCTGCAACTGGTTCTGACGCGGATTCCGTTGGTGCTTTCTCTGCTGCTTCACTGTTGGAATCTGGTGCTGTCTCCTGTTTTTTCTCCGATTCTGTTTCCTTATCTGCAGACGTTGTGACATTCTTATCTACATTGGAATCTGTATTTTCTTTTTCATTGTCTGGCGCCTCTGAAACCGTCTCCTGCGCTGGTAATTCCTCTGACTTCTTCTCTGTATTTAAAATGCCCTGCTCCCTTTTTTTCTCTGCCTTTGACACATGATCCTTGACTGCATCTCTAACTGCTTCCCGCTGTGATTCCTTATAAATTTCTTTAAGTTCATGTTCTTTTCGATTCTTAATTTCAATCTTATCAGAAGCATGAATCTCCACTGTATCGTCAGCCTTCTCACCATTGACAAAAAGAAGCATATCCTCCGGCGACAAATCCATAAACGCAAAAAATGAATCATATGTATAGGTGGTAAACACTTCAATTTCATCACCATTTTGTATCAAATATTCTTCTGTGACCGCAGTGCCATTTACTTTTACTGGTTTTGGAAGCTGCATGTCATCACCGTTTACTGAAACGACAATCTTCCCATTATAGTCGATCAAATCTGCAATCTTTTCCTGCGGAGGATTACCAAGTGTAGATTCCTCAAGCACAATCACATCATTTGCCTTGATATTATAACTGAGACTGACTTCCTCCCCATTTACATAAATGTGCGCACTTTCTCCATACTCTCCTTTTGTGACACGGTTCTTGCCATTTACTGTATAGCGCAGCTCTTCCCCGCGCCTTGGAAAAAGACCATCTCTAGTAAAATCTGCCTGTATTGCAGCATCGGTCACAGTGAGCTTATTATTGTCATAGAGCTTAATCTTACTGCCATTAAAAGTGATATAGATAAAATTATTGTACTGCTCATAGTATGTGAGACAGATTCCAATCGGTGTAATAATCGTAGAATCCTTTAATGCGTCCTCCGGGAAATCAATATCCCGCATAATCTCCTCTCCGCGAAGTGCAACACGCTTTGGGTCCAGTCCAAGTTCTGCTGCGATCAACTCATTAAATCCCTTAATTTTTCCGCCACCGCCAACGATAAACACAGCGCTTGGAGAAGTTCCACCATTCAGTTCCTTGATAGTATTAGATGTAAGCTTTGCCATCCGTTCAATCTCATCTTGACAAATCGCGATTACTTCTTTCGCCGTAATCGTCTGCTCCGTACCCATAATATCCTCATACACAATCTCGTCCTGCTGAGTCGCCGCTGTCTTAATCATCTCCGCAGTGCCAAAATCAATCAAGCAGGTTTTTGCCAAAAGTTCTGTGAGCGTATCCCCCGCGCAGGGAATCATTCCAAATGCAACTACTGTGCCATCATCTGTGATAGAAATATCTGATGTCCCAGCACCGACATCAACCATTGCAATATTTAACAGTCTAAATTTCTCTGGAATGGCAACTCGAATCGCCGCGATTGGCTCCAGCGTGAGATTTGCAACCCGCAATCCAGCAAGCTCCACTGCACTGTACAGACCATCCACAACATCATCTGGCAAAAAGGTTGCAATAATGTCTGCCCCTATTGTTTTCGCCTTGTGATGTTCTGGCTGTCCCATCCACAACCCATTTAAGTAGTAGCGCACAACTGAGTATCCTACACAATAAAAATGCATATCTGTATCATTATTATCTTGAAATTCTGCAAATGCCTGTTCTATACCTAGTGAGATCAGATTGCTCATATCCTCTTTTGTAACATTTCGCTCCTTGTCAAGATCCATATCTGCATGTACATTCATTGTCTTAAGCACACGTCCAGCAGCCGCAATACAAACTTCATTTAGTTTGACACCTGTCTTATCCTGCAGGCATTGCCTGATATCTGCTATGGCGGCGGCTACCCTGTTGATATCATGAATCTGCCCGTCGAACATGGCACGCGTCTGATGCTGTCGGATTTCTTGTGCTGTCACGACAAATCTTTCTCCTTGTCTGTAACCCACAGTACCTACAATACTTCTCGTACCGATGTCCAATCCAAATACAAGCTCCTCCCCATTCACGTTCCTCTCGTTCATACCTCAACCCCCATAATTTTATTGATCTGTCTGTAGGTTTCCTCCAAATCGCCATTGTTCGTGATTACCACCTGGCAGTGTTTTCTAAATTCTTCCTCACACAATTGCCCCTTCATTATCTCTGTTATCTTCTGTGCGCTGTATTGTCTGTTCTGTGCAAGCCGTTTTTCCCGAACTGCCACGTCAGAATGAATATACCACATCTCATCCACAATCTGGTCATAATGTTCTTCTATTAAAAGTGCAGCTTCTATAAAAAAGTATTCCACCACGCCTTTTTTACGCTCACAAGCAATTTGTTCAAGGATATACTTTTTCACTTCTGGATGTACAATACCATTTATCCCTGCCAGCAGTGCATTATCCCCAAAAATAGCTGTTGCCATCTTTACTTTGTCAATTGTATTATCAGTGTTTAATATCTCCTGACCAAGAAGCGCAACGATCTTTTGATAACATGCCTGTCCTGGTTCATACAATTTGTGCGCCGCCTCGTCCGCTCTTATGACTCTACAAGAAAACCGTGCTTCTATATAGGAAAGAACTTTTGTTTTCCCTGCGCCAACGCCGCCAGTAATCCCTATGATTTTCATGTTATTTTGCCTCATACCAGTCAGTCCCTGTGTGAAGGTCAATCTCCAATTTTACTGCCAACTCACATGCATTTTGCATTTCTTGTGACAGAACTGCCCTCACTTCCTCAACTTCATCATTTCTAGTCTCAATCAACAGCTCATCATGTATCTGCAAAATTAGCTTTGACCGAAGTCCCTTTGCCTTCAGCGCATTATAGACATGAACCATCGCATACTTGATAATATCCGCTGCTGTTCCCTGTATTGGAGAGTTCATGGCAACACGCTCCCCAAAAGAACGCTGGTTAAAATTTGTCGATTTTAACTCTGGAACAGGTCTGCGCCTGCCAAACATTGTCTCGCAATATCCCTTCTCCTTCGCGTCCTCCACCAGCCTATCCAAAAACTTCTTAATTCCAGGATATGTTTTAAAATATTCATCAATATAACTCTTCGCCTCCTTGGGTGTGATACTTAAATCCTGACTCAATCCGAAAGAGCTAATGCCATATACAATTCCAAAATTTACTGCCTTTGCATTGCGCCTCTGTAAATCCGTAACCTCCGCAAACGGCGTATGAAATACCTTTGATGCGGTAATTCTATGAATATCCTCATCCATTTTATATGCTTCAATCAACTGCTGATCTTCCGACATGTGCGCCAGCACGCGCAGTTCTATCTGGGAATAGTCCGCATCCATAAAGATACAGCCCTTCTGCGGAACAAATACCTTGCGGATTCGTCTGCCAAGCTCCATACGCATTGGTATATTCTGCAAATTTGGCTCTGTGGAACTCAGTCTGCCTGTCGCAGTGATTGTCTGGTTAAAGTTTGTGTGTATCTTGTTTTCGGCATCAATATACACTGCAAGTCCATCTGCATAAGTTGACTTCAGCTTTGTAAGTCCTCTGTACTCCAAAATATCCTTGACAATCGGATTTTCTGGCGCAAGCTTCTCAAGTACTTCCGCTGCCGTCGAATACCCAGTTTTTGTCTTCTTTCCACCGGGCAGCTTCATCTTTTCAAATAAAATTTCACCCAACTGCTTTGGAGAATTAATATTAAAGACTTCTCCAGCCGCAGTGTGAATTGTCTTTTCCAACTCATCAATTCGACCATTAAGCGCTTCCCCATAAGCCTTTAATTCCTCTGGTCGAACAAGGATTCCCTCTCGTTCCATATCAAACAGCACATAGGTCAACGGCATCTCAAGTTCTCGAAAAAGCTTATCCATCTTATTCTGCGCCAATGCTGTCTCCAATAACGGTTCTGCGCAATACAAAACATATGTTTCTTTCGCAAGGTAGGATAAAACAGCCTCTTGCTGATTTCGATATGCTGTACTAAAATCTGTCTTTCCAAAAATCTCTGCCCATTTTTGTAACGTAATACTTAGATATTCTTCCGCCACTTCCACAATATCATAATCGCTCTTGAGCGGATTTATCAAATATGCCGCAATCTTACAGTCAAAAAGTTGTTTTGTCAACTCATACGCCGACAACTTTCTGTCATTTTCCTCTGAAAACAGAGTGCCATAATCATTTTTGATATCAAATACAGCGACCGACATCTTCTCTGATAAAAACATTCGCTCAATCTGCTGTTGCAGATATGTCACAGATATCACATCACTGCTTTCTATAAAATAAACATTTCGCTCCTTATCCGAACCGCCACATAACATACAGCCAAAAATTGCTTCCTCTGCATCCATTTGCAGATACATCTGTCCGTCCGCACGCGCACCAAAACCACCCGCGCCTTTCGCCCGGACATTAATTGGTCGTATCGCTGCAAAACCAGCTTGAATCACCCTGTCAAAAGCACTTTGAACATCCTCTTTTGTCCGAATAGCGACCACCTTAATATCTTTATTTATATCAATATCCACTGTATTATTTTCCCGTTCAGACTGTCCAAATTTACCATGCAAGGAGTATTTTTTCAACAGGTTATTAGACTCCGCCGAAAAGATATTCGCAGCGTGAAAAGCAGCCTTTTCCAGTGAAAAATCAACCGCTCCATTTTTATGAATGCTCCAAAGCTCTTTCTTTTGTATAACTGCCTCTTTGTTCTGCAACAAGCTTTCGCGAATACTCTTTTGCGGCACGTCGTCCAAATGTGCATACAATGCCGTTATCACATCTTCCTCTGCAGCATAGATATGCAGCAAATCAATTGCAGTCTGTTTCCCAATCTGTGCTATTTCTGTCAATACTTGCAGCGCAGAAAGACACTCCGGCCCAAACTGGTATTCTTTTTTCACGGCATCCATACCATAATCTTGAAATGCAATCTTTCCACCGCTTGTTTCCACCAAACAAATTTTGGTCCGGTCTGAGGCAAGCTGCAAAATATTTTGCTCGCTTGTCAGCAAAGTAATTTCTAGTGCTTGTTTTTCTAAATACCCTACAATGCTTCCCAAAAGGTCTGATACTTTGTCCTCTTCTGACTCGAAAAAATGAATTTTCATCGCAGGCAAAAGCTCCTTTAATACAGGAACTTGTTCTTTTAACCCCGCTGACTGTCCCTCCGCTTCGGTTCCCAAGACTACACTTAGATAATCTGGTTTTTCCGCCGTCACTACTTTTAACAATAATGTCACAAATCCGAAGATGGCATTGGTGTGTAATCCTGTTGCATCTGTCATTATCGGTACATTATAATACGCTTTTTGTAAAATGTTATTGCCATCTATCAAAACAATCCTGCTCATGATGTCCTAACGCCTCCCAGCAAAAATATACAAAATATCAATGAGCCAACTAAAAAAAGACCGGCTTTAAGCTGTTTGAATACCTTTTTGCGGGTAATAATCCGATTCAGCCTGTCCTCCAGTTCGCTCTGTACATCTATATCCTCATCATTCTCAAGTCTGCTGATACCTTCCAATAGAAGGTATTCAACCGTAAGTTCCTCCATACACTCGCTGCAGGAAGTTATATGTTCCACCAATTGATACTCCGTATCCCTGTCCAATTCATCTTTCAAAAACAGATGAATCCATCGCTGCGCCTCTTTACAATCCATCGCTGCCCTCTTAGTTAATCTGTTACTGTTCACTCCGTTCCAGTAACGAGTAAAAATCCATGCAAAATTTGCTTCGCAAATGGATTTTTACTTGCTATATGCACGTTTTCTTACGGACTTTAGCAGTAAATGCTAAGTCCTGTCTAAACAGCAACGTCAATCTACATCTTGTGAAAACCGCGCCATAACAGGCCACATGGCTATCCTTACATACTACTTCCCTAATGATACACTAAATTCCATCATATTAAAAGGGTGAAATAAAAAAATTTCACTTTTTTACAGTTTATTCCACCATTTTTTGTATAAAATAACAATGGCAGCAGAGCCATTCCCTAAGTCTCTGCTGCCTTTTTGCAGTTTTGTTGACTATATGATTGTATCTCCATCACTGATACGTTGTATCAACGCCTGCATTTCTTCCTTGCTCTTCACGCCTTTGCTCTCCGCAAGAATTTGTTCTTTTTCATATTCTGTCAGCTTACCATAATTATTGATCGCCTGCTCGTCCATTGCCAATCCGAACGCCAGTCCAAGCGGCAGCACACCGCCCTGCAAACCATCTGTATAATCCATAATCACACCTCGTTCTTATATATGCTGCTACCACAAATCACTTGCGCGCCCTGCAATTACAGGTTGCAGATACTGTCGGTCGAAAAAACTGACCGCCAGTATAACATGATGCGCACAACCGTATAAGGAAATATACCGCTTTGCAGCTACAGTTGGCGCGATACTCACGACAGATTTCATCTATCGTGAGTATAGTATAGTATCTCCTAGAAAAGATGTGATTATGTATTTTCTATTATCCTATTTCTTCCCCCAAAGCACCAGAGAAATACCTTCCTATATTGGCAATAAAACTGAGCGTATCTGCCTTCATAGCATCTGGAAATGCTGTCAGCACTGGTGCAGTCTCAAAACTTAATACATGATTAAAAAACAAAATTTTTATATTTTTCAGAAAGCTTATAAACATGGGAATTTCTAACATTAACTTGTAATTTTTGTTACTAATTTGTCGCTAACCGCATTTTATTAAAGAATACCTTATAACTTTAAACTTGACAAAAATACTAAAAAGAAAACAAATACTATCTTGGAAGATTTATGTATTTAGAAGATGCAGAAAAAGCAAGAAAGTCCGCCGAGAAAAATATATATGGGGATTTTTTAAAATGGTATTCAGAAGAATTTCCCCAAAAATGGAAAAAAATAAACAAAAAAGAAAGATAAAGAAAAGAACTGCTAATCACAGTCCTTTTTCTTTGTCTTCTCCGACTTCTTCTATTTCTTTTTTTATTCTCTTTGCAATCGGCATCAGGAATGGAGGAAGGTCAATTCCAATATCGATCATGTTTTCTAGTATGGATATTATTTCATTTACAACGATCCACACCGCTACCAAAGTTGCCACGATAAAAGGAATTTGAAAATTAAGTCCCATTGTTTCGGCAGCGTACCGAATAAGCACGTCCGCCATAGAACCTACAACGACCAACAGCCACATGCATACCTTTTTAACAATGCCGCGCATTCCCTTATAACTGTTTATCTGCTCATCTCGATATTTGGACGCAATCAGCCCTGTTATGTAGTCAATCAGATTGCAGCCGACCATCAGGAATACAGGGATTGCAAGAAGCCCCAGAAAATCCATGACTGCCGATACCGCAATTGTTACCCATGCCTGCCCTTTATCCACATACTTTACTCTCATCATATTTTTTTATCCCCCTTAACATATCTTTTTCCACACTGCCCGTGTTACTTTGCCCACAATGCCATCTACCGCAAGCCCTAGTCGCCGCTGCGCCTCTCGAATTGCAACGTCGGATTTCTTGCCAATCGCACCGTCAATATCATCTTTCTGTAGCAAACCGAACCGCCATAAATACCATTGCACCCACATAGCGTCATTTCCGGTTTTTCCAACTTTGACGTTAGCTGTCGGCTCCACAAAAGGATTGTATTGTACTGCGATTTCGCACGAAAGATTTTCCATAGGCTCATCACGATACCATGCGTTTAAGTCCACATATCCGCTTGCACCTGGGATAACACCTTTGCAGGTGTACTGCCACCCTGCAACGTTGATTCTTGTCGGCAAATATTTACTATCTGGCATTGGCGTTGTTGGCGTGTATTCCTTTACAAATGGATACCTCGCCCACCAGATAGGGATATCAGCAATCTCACGCGCATAATCCTTAAGGTATGGTTTGTAGTACTGTTCCCCTGTATAAATCAGAAAATCCATATTTGCCGCCCGTGCCGTATCACGATAAATATTGATTATCGGTATAATATTACTTCCTAATCCCATCATAGATTTGTCCTCTAAATCCAGCACCATAGTATCAATTCCTTTGGGCGCGCCTACCTCTATAAACGCATCAGACGCTTTTTTAGCCTTGTCCACGGTGTTAGCGTAAGAATATGTATATCCTGCAATAATTGGCAGTCCTACGCTGTTACAACCTGCCACGTGTTCATAAAAGCGGTCGTCAGGTTTATTTTGTGCATTTATAATTTTTACAATAGCAAACTCCACATCCGTATTTTTGACCGTTTTGTAGTCTGTTATTTTATTCCATTTTGCAATGTCCAAACCCTTTTTATTTTTCATTTTTATAGTTTTTTCCTTTCTTTTTTGTAGATAAACAAAATCTTATCAATTTGTTATCTTATTTATCAAAAACTTACCAAAAAAGAAGAAGAGAACGCAATTCTCATTGCATTCTCTTCTCCTTCTTCTGGTTCCCATGCTCTTCAATTATCAGATTTTTTCCTGTTTTCGGTTTCTTATTTGGAATATATTCTATTAGTTCATCAGATGAACAATTTAAAACCTCACATATTCGGTCTATATGTTCTACTTTTAAACTTATAGTAATTTCGTGATACCATTCATTAATAGTATTCCGCCGTATTCCAGTTAACTCTGATAATTTTTTCTGAGTCATTCGGCGTTCTCCAAGAAGCTTTGATAGATGTATTCTTATCATAATAATGCCCATCCAGCCCCACCAAATACTTCAATATATCGGTCAAATGTTCGTTGTTCCGGGAAAACTTCTAAAATCTTTTTTCTGAGCAACTTCTTTCCACCTATCCAACTTATAAAACTATTCACAATGAATCACTCCTTCTTTAAAATAATGTGGGGCATTATAAAAAGAATATAATCCTATCAATAGTTCTAAGACAATAAATAGCAATTTAGCGAATATAAATGCTACTGGGTTAACAAAAATTGGAGCTGTACCTTGGAAAGACATTATTATTA